>ERZ1026892.217-NODE-217-length-28421-cov-13.130896_pt1 | contig 28421 bp, 27 predicted proteins | sample MGYA00380176_ERZ1026892 | MGnify/ENA primary metagenome ERZ1026892 (study PRJEB33269, sample SAMEA4719812) | human gut metagenome | biome: human-associated habitat; feature: organic feature; material: feces | place: Cameroon | collected 2013-10 ... | reverse complement strand
ACCAGCGTCAGCAGAATGCCTTCGGCGAAACGGTCCTGAATTTTGCCGTCAACCGGATAGGTGACGTACTGCTCAACGGTATGCACGAAGGCATCAACCACGCCGTTCGCGACCTGACGCGGCGGCAGAGTGTAGGTGTAAACCGGGTCCAGAATGGCAAACTGCGGCTGGACGTGCGAAGACATAAAGGCACGCTTGTCGCCGGTGGTTTTACGGGAGATCACCGCGCCTTTGTTCGACTCGGAGCCGGTTGCTGGCAGAGTCAGAACGGAACCCATCGGGATGGCGCTGTTAACGTTGCTGCCGTAGGTCTCGAGGATTTCCCACGGGTCGATGCTTTCATCATAGTGCGCTGCCGCGGCGATAAATTTGGTGCCGTCCAGGACGGAACCGCCGCCGACCGCCAGCAGAAAGGTCACTTTCTGTTCGCGGGCAATTTTCACCGCGTTCATCAGCGTTTCATAGGACGGGTTTGGCTCAATACCGCCAAACTCCAGCACGTCCAGCCCCTTCAGTGCGGTCAGTACCTGGTCCAGCACGCCCGTTTTTTTCACGCTGCCGCCGCCGTAGGTGATTAGCACGCGAGCGTCAGCGGGGATCTGAGCGCGCAGATTTTCGATAGCGCCTTTACCGAACAGAATGCGGGTCGGGGTGTGAAGATCAAAATTAAACATTGCTCGTTCCCTTCTTGATGGATGGAAAAACAAGGCGGCGAAGGTCGTCGCCGAATGACATCATTGTGGTCCTCGTTGCCGTACCTCTCAATGCACATTTCTGCGTTTGTCTTGCCCATTTCTCCATAAGGCTGGAGAATCACGTTAATCACGGCCACAATGAGAGCGTGAAAAAAGGTATCTGGAGCCTTCGTTGATGAACCGTGAAGCGATCTGTGCGCTGCTGACAGAAAAAATTAAGCAGCTGAAAAATAACGAACAAAACCTGCGTACCCTGCTGCCTGACATCCAGCTGATCTACGGCAGCCAGCCCAGTGGACGCACGCCGGTTATGTACCGGCCTGGCATCGTGTTTCTCTTTTCCGGCTATAAAATTGGCTATATCAACGATCGTACCTTTCGCTACGACGCCAATGAATATCTGCTGCTCACCGTACCTTTACCCTTCGAATGTGAAACTTTTGCCACCGCTGAGGCCCCGTTGGCCGGATTGCGTCTCGACGTCGATATTTTCCAGCTCCAGGAATTGCTCATGGATATCGGTGAAGACCCGCTTTTCCGCCCGGCGATGGCGGAAAGCGGGATTAACGCGGCGACGTTGTCCGAAGAGATCCTTTGCGCCGCCGAACGTCTGCTGGACGTGATGGAACGCCCGCTGGATGCCCGTATTCTCGGCAAGCAAATTATCCGCGAAATGCTCTACCACGTGCTCACCGGGCCGCGCGGCGGCGCGCTGATGGCGCTGGTGAGCCGCCAGACCCACTTCAGCCAGATTAGCCGCGTGCTCAAGCGGATTGAGAGCCAGTACAGCGAAACGCTGAGCGTCGATCAGCTGGCCGCCGAGGCCAATATGAGCCTGTCGGCGTTCCACCATAATTTTAAGTCGGTAACCAGTACTTCGCCGCTGCAATATCTGAAAGCCTATCGGCTGCACAAAGCCCGGATGATGATGGCGCACGACGGCCTGAAGGCCAGCGCGGCGGCGATGCAGGTGGGCTACGAGAGCGCGTCGCAGTTCAGTCGAGAGTTTAAACGGTTTTTCGGCCTGACGCCGGGTGAGGATGCGGCAAGACTGCGCGGAATGTAACGGGTAGGCCTGATAAGCGTAGCGCCATCAGGCAACGCTGCTGCACGTTGCCGGATGCGGCATAAACGCCTTATCCGGCCTACAGATTGCAAGGCGACGCCATCAGGCGTCACAGTATTTTTTCTTAATCACCACAATTACCGTGCCGAGCAGCCCGGCAACCAGCAGGAAGATCGGCAGAACCATCAGGAAGGTCATCACCTGATCTTCATGACGTTTCACAAACGGAATCATGCTGATGGCATAGCCAAAGCCGGTGACCACGCCAACCCACAGCAGCGCGCTCAGCCAGTTAAATAACTGGAAGCGACGGTTAGGCAGACCGGAAATTCCTGCCATCGTTGGCAGCAGCGTACGCACGAACGCCAGGAAGCGACCCGCAAGCAATGCAAGCAGCCCGTGACGGTCAAACATGCAGGTCGCGCGCTGGTGGTATTTATCCGGCAGCTGTGCCAGCCAACCTTTCACGACGTTAGTGTTGCCCAACCAGCGCCCCTGAATATAGCTCAACCAGCAGCCAAGGCTGGCGGCCGTCGTCAGAATGACGAGGGTAGGGACGTAGCCCATTACGCCCTTGGCGATGAGCGCCCCTGCCAATAGCAGCAGGCTATCGCCGGGTAAAAATGATGCGGGGAGCAGGCCGTTTTCCAGAAACAGCGTAGCAAACATGACCAGATAAACGATCCCCACGACGTGCGGATTCGCCAGTGCAGCAAAATCGTGCTGCCAAAGCGCGGCGACAATATCTTGAATAACGACCATGGACATTCCTGTGGAACAGCGTTTTCACTTATTGTACGCCCGAATTCTGAAGAACACCTTGATCCCGGACGCAACAAATGAAGCCGCATTGTTCAGTCTGGCTGACAACCGGGTGACATAGGTTTACGCCTGGCGGCGATGTGAACTCGGGAACCGACTGTTCTCAACATCGGTGGCGCCTCCGCTGGACGCGCCAAAAATATTGCTAACCCACCCGGCACTGACCGTACCGGGCTTGGGCTATGTTACACGATGCGGGCGAATCCTGCCGCTAAATCCGCAATCAGATCGTCAACGTTTTCCAAACCGATGTGAAGGCGGATCAGCGTACCTTCAAAATCAATCACCCCGTCCGGGCGGATGCTGGCCAGCTCTTCCGGCTGATTAGCCAGAATCAGCGATTCGAATCCGCCCCAGGAATAGGCCATGCTGAACAGCGAGAAGTGGTCGAGGTAGTTTGCCAACTCGTCATTATTCAGGCGTTTGTTCAGTACGAAGGAGAACAGACCGCTGCTGCCGGTGAAGTCGCGCTTCCAGAATTCATGCCCTTTGCTGCCCGGTAACGCCGGATGATTGACGCGCGCCACCTGCGGCTGTTGCGCCAGCCATTCGGCGACTTTCAGGCTGCTTTCATGGTGCTGACGCAGACGCACGCCGAGCGTACGCAGGCCGCGGCTGGTCATATAGGCCGTGTCGGCGTCGAGCATCTGCCCCATCAAATAGGCGTTCTCACGCAGTTGTGCCCAGCAGCGCTCGTTCGATACCGCCGTGCCGACCATGGCATCTGAGTGGCCAATCAGGTACTTGGTGCCCGCCTGAATCGAAATATCGATGCCAAAATCCAGCGCTTTAAACAGCACGCCTGCCGCCCAGGTGTTGTCGATCATGATGATGGCTTCAGGGGCGATGCTGCGAACGGCGGCGACGATCGCCGGGATGTCGTGAACTTCCATGGTGATGGAACCCGGAGATTCGAGGAACACGATTCTGGTGTTCGGCTGAATCAGGTTCGCAATTTCAGCGCCAATCATGGGATCGAACCAGCTGGTGGCGACGCCAAGCTTACTGAGAATTTTGGTGCAAAAATCCTGGCTCGGTTCGTAAGCGGTGTTGGTCATCAGCACGTGGTCGCCCTGTTCAACGAAGGCGAGGATAGTATTTGCCACCGCCGCCGCGCCGCAGGGGAAGAGGGCACAGCCGGCGCCGCCTTCCAGTTCGCACATGGCTTCCTGCAGCGAAAAGTGGGTCAGCGTGCCGCGACGGCCATAAAACAGCTCGCCGTTAGCGCGGTTGTGGGTCGCATGCTTCTTGGCGGCGACCGTGTCAAAAACCAGCGACGAGGCGCGTTGAATCACGCTGTTCACCGATCCCTGGGTATATTTTTTGCTGCGTCCGGCGTTAACCAGCGCGGTATCGAGGTGCTTGTCTGCCATGTTGGATATACCTGTTTTTATACGTCTGGACGTCTAAACTATCACGATTGCCTCCGCGATGTAGCGTTCCTCGCGCATACAGCAGAAAATTTTGCCAAAAACCGTGCAGAAAACTTTTTTACTGCGTAAGCGCAAGGAAAGTAAGTGTGATTTAAGTCAATATGTAAATACTAATGAGAACTACTATCAATTCGACGTTGTTTTGATATTATTGTGCTCAGATTTTGTGATTTACGTCCTGGAGATACACAGTGGGTAATAATTTGATGCAGGCGGATCTCTCCGTTTGGGGTATGTATCATCATGCCGACATCGTGGTTAAAGTGGTCATGATTGGCTTGATACTGGCATCCGTCGTCACCTGGGCAATTTTCTTCAGTAAAGGGGCTGAGCTCCTTTCTCATAAGCGCCGCCTCAAGCGCGAGCAGAAACTGTTAGCGGACGCGCGTTCCCTCAATCAGGCGCACGAAACGGCCGCCGCGTTTGACGCGCAGAGCCTGAGCAGCCAGTTAATCAACGAAGCGCAGAACGAACTGGAGCTCTCTGCGGGTTCGGAAGATAACGAAGGGATTAAAGAACGTACCGGTTTCCGCCTGGAGCGTCGCGTGGCGGCGGTAGGCCGTCATATGGGACGGGGTAACGGTTTCCTGGCGACCATCGGCGCTATCTCTCCGTTCGTCGGCCTGTTCGGTACCGTGTGGGGCATCATGAACAGCTTTATCGGTATCGCCCAGACGCAAACCACGAACCTGGCCGTTGTTGCGCCAGGTATCGCAGAAGCTCTGCTGGCAACGGCAATTGGCCTGTTTGCCGCGATTCCGGCGGTGGTCATCTATAACGTCTTCGCGCGCCTCATCGGTGGCTTCAAGGCTAACCTGAGCGATGTGGCAGCGCAGGTTCTGCTGCTGCAGAGTCGCGATCTGGATCTGAGCGCCAGCGGCGTGCATCCGGTTCGTACCGCCCAGAAATTACGAGTAGGTTAATGCCCTATGGCAATGCGTCTTAATGAAAATCTGGACGATACCGGCGAAATGCATGAAATCAACGTGACGCCGTTTATCGACGTCATGTTGGTTCTGTTGATTATCTTTATGGTTGCCGCGCCGCTGGCGACGGTTGATGTTAAAGTCAATCTGCCGGCCTCCTCCAGCCAGCCGCAGCCGCGCCCGGAAAAACCGGTCTACCTGTCGGTGAAAGCGGATAAATCGATGTTCCTCGGTAACGACCCTATTACCGATGACAGCATGGTGCCGGCGCTGGATGCGCTGACGGAAGGCAAGAAAGACACCACCATCTTCTTCCGTGCCGATAAAACGGTGGACTATGAAACGATGATGAAGGTGATGGATACGCTGCATCAGGCTGGCTATCTGAAGATTGGGCTGGTTGGTGAAGAGACCGTCGCGAAAAAATAATCTCATCCCGGATGGCGCATTCAGCGCCATCCGTTATTCTTCCCTAAGTAATATCATATTTATCTTAAGTCCTGTTTCAGCAAATTATATCCAAAACTATTTAAATAATATTTAGCGGCGCTTAAATGTAGCAATATAATTTAAATATGAGAGTGGCTAGTCTTAAATAACCTTCCTACGCTTAATTCTGAACGCTAACAATAATATATATCTACAGCGGGCGGAAAATATCATGGCCATAATAACATTGCGACAAGCTGAAGGTTCGCATCGCGACCTGATCTCGTTATCCTCAATTCGCCAAAGAGCAGACCGGCTATTATTGGTGCTGGCCTGGGTGATGTGGGGCGTTTCGCTGGGAGTGGGTTGGATGAATGATAACCCCAGTCTGGCACTGCTGGTGGCGACGATTCTGGCGGGACTTGCCACCTTGATGACGCTGATTTTTGCGGGCAAACTCATCACTCGCTTAGTTTATGCGTTTATTCTAATGGCCTATTCCGCACTGCTGATTCAGCTTGGCGGCGGCGAGACAGAATATCATTTTTCGGTATTTGTTTTGCTGTCTGCGCTGCTCGCCTGGCGCGACTGGCGGCCATTAATTATGGGCGCGGGGGTGATTGCCGTTCACCACCTGGTATTTAATTATTTACAGGAATACGGGTTGTTTAATATCACCGTGTTTATGCACGCCGGTCTGCATATGGTGATTATGCACGCGGTGTACGTCGTGGCGCAGACGGTATTTCTGGTCTTTCTGGCGGTGCGGATGGAGCAGGATGCACGGTCGGCCAGCGAGGTTGCGAAGCTGGCGGCGGTCATTAACCGCGAGTCGGGCTACCTGACGCTGGAGCGCGACACCAAAACCAGCCGCTCACCCTTTGCGAAAACTTTTAGCCTGACGCTGGATGCCATGCGTAACACGCTTGAGCAGGTCAGCGGTAATGTATCGCAACTACTGGATGCCTCACAGACGCTACTGCAACGTAACACCGCGCTCTCCGAACGCACCGACAGCCAGGCGCGGTCGTTAGCGGTCACCGCCAGCGCCATGGAGCAGCTTGCCGGTGCGGCATCGTTAACCAGTGAAAAGGCCAGCGAAGCGCGCGAACTCGCCGGGCAGGCCAGCGCTGTGGCGCGGGAAGGGGGGGAGAATATCCGTTCAGCCATGGCGTCCATGTCGCACATCCGTGATGAATCGCTGAAGATTGGCGGTATCCTTGAGCTCATCGACGGCATAGCCTTCCAGACCAATATTCTGTCGCTCAACGCCTCCGTTGAAGCCGCGCGGGCCGGTGCTCATGGGAAAGGGTTTGCGGTGGTGGCGGCTGAAGTCCGTACTCTGGCGCTGCGCTGTGAAAGTGCGGCGCGGGACATTCGTCAACTGGTGGCCGCTTCCGTCGAGAGCACCCATCAGGGCGCTGAGCAAGTAGAAAGAGCGGGGAAAACCATGGCGGCGATCATCAATAACATCGACAGCCTACAGGCCTGTGTCGACGTGTTGTCATCAATGAGCGACCAGCAGCGCGCCAGCGTATTACAGATGAAAGGCAGCATTGCGCATATCGACGCCAGCGTGCAGGAGAACGTGCAGCACGTGGCGCAAACTATTCAGGTTGCGCATCAGCAGCAACAGCATACCGGTGAACTTAAGTCGGCTATTTCCGTGTTCAGATTGGTGTAATGTCACAAAAATGAAAGATGTATAACAAGTAATTTAGTTGTGTGATAACTTTCGCAGTTGTTAGAAAACGTAATACCAGTACGAAAAATGACAATATAATTGCCAATCCCATCCTTCTACATTGAAACCACTTCAATTCAGGAGGATATAAGTGTGGCAAACGATACAAAGTTGTCTATTACCGAAAAGCTGGGATACGGCATGGGCGATGCCGCCTGCGGTATTGTCTACTCCTCGGTAACGATGTTTTTGACCTGGTTTTACACCGATATTTACGGCTTGTCTGCGGCGGCGGTGGGGGTGATGTTCCTCGTAACGCGCGTGCTGGATGCGATTACCGACCCGCTGACGGGCATTGTCGCTGACCGGGTCAAAACCCGCTGGGGCCACTTCCGCCCATGGCTGATCTGGTTTGCGATTCCCTACGCCGTGCTGGCGGTGATGACCTTCACCACGCCCGATTTTGGCGCTTCCGGTAAGCTGGTTTATGCCTACCTGACATACACCTTGCTGATGTTGTGTTACACCTTTATCAATATTCCCTACTGTGCGTTGGGTGGTGTGATCACCCGCGATGAGAAAGATCGCCTGTCGGCACAATCTTATCGTTTTACGATCTCTTCCGTGGCCGGTTTGATGGTCTCTGTCGCCACGCTGTTTCTGGTCGACTACCTGGGTAAAGAAGATAAGCAGTTCGGCTTTCAGGCCACCATGGGCATTATGGGGGCCATCGCCATTGTGATGCTGGCTTTCTGTTTCTTCTCCACCAAAGAGCGCGTGGCGCCCGCGGTGGAGCAACAGGGCAGCATTCGCGAAGATCTGCGATCGCTGCTGGCCAACGATCAGTGGCGGGTCGTGGCGATCATCACCTTCTTCTCCAGCATGGCAGGGGTGATGCGCAGCGCGGCAACGCTGTATTACGCCACTTATTTGATGATGGGCGGCGTCGAGTCTGCGGCCGGGACGGCGATGAAGTCGGCGTTTGTGTCGACTAGCGTGGTCGGTACCATTATCGGCAGCATCGCGGCGGGCTGGCTGGCGAAACGCTACCGCGCGGTTTCGCTGTTTAAAAATATTAACCTGCTGCTGGTCGCCGTTGGTGTAGTGATGTTCTTCGTGCCGCCGACCTGGCTACCCGTCGTGTTCCCTTTGTACTTCCTTGTGGGATTCTTCCATCAGATGTATCAACCGTTTAAATGGAACATGATGGCGAACGCCGCCGACTACGGCGAGTGGAAGTTTGGTCGCCGTATTACTGGCCTGTCCTACTCCGGCAACCTGTTTGCGTTGAAAATGGGTATGGCGGTCGCTGGCGCGGTCGTCGGTTTCTCGCTGGGGCTGTTTGGCTATCAGGCGGGCGTCACCGAACAAACACCGATGGCGACGATGGGCATCGTTGGTCTGCTGACGTTGGGGCCATCGCTCTCGTACCTGGTGTTATGGTGGCTGTCGCGCTTCTATAAGCTGGACGACCGCGCCATGGCAACCATTCAACGCGACCTTTCCGCACGCCAGCAGGCGGCGGTGCAGGCCGAACCTGAAGCCGTCAGCGGTGTATTACATAAAGCCTGAGGAAACGACGATGACTTCACATGATTATCATAACCCGATCCTCTGCGCCGACTATTCGGACCCGGATATTGTTCGCGTTGGCGACGATTTCTTTATGGTTTCGTCGAGCTTCAACCATATGCCCGCGCTGCCGATCCTGCATTCGACCGACCTGGTGAACTGGCAGATCATTAATCATGTTTTTCAGTCTTTACCCCTGGCGGGTTACAACCAGTACCAGCCGGGAAAAGGCGTATGGGCACCGTCAATTCGCTGGCACGACAATCAGCTGTGGGTCTTTTTCAGCACCCCGGATGAAGGTATTTTCATGTGTCGTACCGACGATCCGTGGGGGGAGTGGAGCGCGCCGCACTGCGTGCAGCCTGCGAAAGGCTGGATCGATCCCTGCCCGTTCTGGGATGACAACGGTGACGCCTGGCTGGTCCACGCCTTTGCCCATAGCCGTAGCGGAATCAAACACCAGCTTCAACTGTTCGCCATGTCGCCTGATGGTACCTCGCTGCGCGGTGAAGGGCAGATCATTTACGACGGCAGCAGCGACCAGCCGACGCTTGAAGGGCCAAAAGTCTACAAGCGCGGCGGCTGGTACTATATTTTTGCCCCAGCGGGCAGCGTCGAAACCGGCTGGGAAACGGTACTGCGTGCCCGCAGCATGAGCGGCCCCTGGGAGGCGAAAAACATTCTGTTTCAGGGGAATACCCCGGTTAATGGTCCACATCAGGGCGGCTGGGTTGAGCTGGATGACGGCGAATGCTGGTTTGTCCATTTCCAGGATGCGCATCTGTATGGACGCATCGTTCACCTCCAGCCAATGCGCTGGGAGCAGGACGGTTGGCCGCGTATTGGCGAGCCGCTGGGGGATGACGGCGCCGGGCAACCGGTGATGCGCTGGCCGCGTCCGGCGAGCTTACCGCCTTCACCCCCATTATTGCCGCAAACCGACGATGACTTTGCCTCAGGCGTGCCGGGGCTACAGTGGCAGTGGCAGGCTAATCCGGATCCCCAGTGGTTGCTGCCGGGCGATGGCCAGTTGAATCTCCGCTGCTGCGAACTACCCCGCGGCGAAGAGAAACAACATTTCTATTGGCTGCCCAACCTGCTGCTGCAAAAATTTCCGGCCTGGCAGTTTAGCGCCGAAACCACGCTGACGCTGAATGCTGAAGCCAGCGGCGATGCGGGCGGTTTGGTTATCTACGGTGAACGTTATGCCGCGCTGCTGCTGGAAAAACGTGACGGGCAGTCTCGGCTGCTGTGGCTGACCGGCTGGATGAGCGATGCGGGCGTGGTACGCGAACGCCGCGAAGTCATCGCGACGCTGGATAGCACCACCTGCACAATGTCGGTCGAGGTTTCTCACGGCGGCATCTGCCGCTTTGCCTGGCGTAGCGGCGAGGCGAACTGGCTGCGGGTGACTCAGCCTTTCGCCGCGGGCAAAGGGAAGTGGGTTGGGGCAAAAGTGGGGCTGGTAGCAGTGTCGTTAGAAAGCCAGGCGCAGCGCGGAAGCTGCTCGTTCAATCACTTTGCCATCGACATTATCGGCTGATCCGGGCGTTTTTCGTCGTTCTTTTCAACTTTCAGGATGACGTTGGACGTGCGGTAATGACCATCGGCGAGGCCGCGACTAATCTCAAGCGTTGCGGCCTCCCGGTTCAGGACGTGCTGATAGCAGGATTCCGTATGCGCCAGGATTTTGTCGCGCAGATGGGGGTAACGCGCCATCACTTCGCACAGCGCGGAGCCGAAGATCTCTTCTTTAATTTGATAGCCATAGATTTCGCGGCGATGTTGCCACTTCATTTTCACCAGCGCCGCGGGAATGGGTTCGGAAAGGCCGGAAATGCGACGCCCCTCGGCGTTTTTTTCCTCGCGCAGCGTCTGCAAATTACGCTGAAGAATGGTCTCATCACTGAGCTGTGGGCTTAACGCTATATTAGTCGCGCTAACATCGACAAGTTTCATGCTCACTTATCCGTTAGATTATAAAACATTGGCGCGGTTCTTTCCTGGGTCATTAAATTAAGCCAGATTTTATTACCGTCCTCATTTATCTCCTGAGTTTTTAACTCCATAATTTGACTTAACTCCAGCGCGGAGATCTCCCCCTGAACCACCAGGTTATTTAGCATAAGTGCAAAAGCTTCAATTTTAGCGATGCGATATAATCTGTCTTTAATATGACGATCGCGTTCCTCAACCAATGGGTTACGCGATAGACCGCCGCCAATCAATATCTCGTCCTGCCATGTGGCGAGCGAGGCTTTCTCCTGCTCAGCCTGCTGGCCTGGCGGCGTATCCTTGTTTTCCGCATCTATAGCGGCGATGCAGAAACGGGCTGGGATAAGGGTTTCAGCTATCATATAGGCGTCGTCTGTCGAATGGCTGGAGAATGTTTTTTATTATAGTGAGGTTCGTTGACATTAACATGACGCACTTTTAAAATCAAAAAAAGTGGAGAAAACCATGAGCGGTATTATTTATTTTGTGATGGTGTTGCTGTTACTTACCGTCATTATTTTATTTTTTATGTATGGTCAAAATAACGCACCGTCTGATGCGAATAATGAAACCGTTCCCGCTCCGGCCCCCGCGCCGCTGAACAAAGACGAAGGCGAAAATCATTTTGCCGGGCTCATGAGCCGGATTACCCCTTCCTGGTACTGGCGTATTAACCACGAGTATATCGATTTTGTTCAATCGACAATTAAGCGTATGTCGACAGATCAGCTAAAAGAAAAAGCGGGCCTGTTTGAAGCGCAGGAACGTTGCCGGAATCTCAACGGCGCCGTCTATGAGTATTACGATGAGATTAAACGCCGCTGCCTGAAAGGCGAACGGGTGACCGACGTCGACCCGGTGGTGCTCAGCCTGCAGCGGTGCTACGAGGAATTTGCTCAGGAGGCCTATCCCGAGCTGGTGGCGTTGGTTTGGCCGGGCTTCCAGCGTCCCTTTATTCGTCCCCACGATGTGTAAGCCGAAGTGTTGATATGATGTTATGTGATTGCGATATACTAGGGCGAATTTGACTCGAAAACAGGACACTATGGAACGCTTTCTGGAAAATGCGATGTACGCATCGCGCTGGATCCTCGCCCCGGTTTATTTTGGCCTCTCACTGGCGCTGCTGGCCTTAACCCTGAAGTTCTTTCAGGAGATCCTGCACGTGCTGCCGAATATCTTCAGCATGGCGGAAGCTGATTTAATCCTGACCCTGTTGTCGCTGGTGGATATGACGCTGGTCGGCGGCCTGCTGGTGATGGTGATGTTCTCCGGCTATGAAAACTTTGTCTCGCAGCTCGATATCAGTGAACATAAAGAGAAGCTGAACTGGCTGGGCAAAATGGACGCCACCTCGCTGAAAAACAAAGTGGCGGCTTCGATTGTGGCTATCTCGTCCATTCACCTGCTACGGGTGTTTATGGATGCCAAAAACGTCCCGGATAACAAGCTGATGTGGTATGTGATTATTCATCTGACTTTCGTACTCTCAGCGTTTGTGATGGGTTACCTCGATAGCCTGACCCGCGCGAAAAAATAGCGATGTAGGCCGGATAAGGCAGCGCCGCCATCCGGCAATATACGCCGGAGTGCCTGAGGGCGTTACGCTTGTCTGGCCTACCCATTCACGTTTTCGGTACGGTCCTACTTATCCGACGACGCCTGCCACAGATTTAACTGACCATCCGCCACGTGCTTATCAATCAGCGCCAGCTCCTCGCGGGAGAAGTGCAGGTTTTCCAGCGCCTTCACGTTCTCTTCAATTTGCTCTGGTCGACTGGCGCCAATCAGCACCGACGTCACGCGGCTGTCTTTCAACAGCCAGCTCAAGGCCATTTGCGCCATTGATTGCCCGCGCTGTTGCGCCATATCGTTGAGTAAACGCAGACTGTTCAGGTTGCTCTCACTCAGCATATTTTCCGTCAGGCCGCGCGCCTTTTTGCCTTCCACCTGCATCCGCGAACCTTCCGGAATACCGTTCAGGTATTTCCCGGTTAGCAGCCCCTGCGCCAGCGGGGTAAACGCAATACAGCCCACGCCGTTGCGCTCAAGCGTATCCAGCAGTCCGCTCTTGTCGACCCAGCGGTTGAGCAGATTATAAGAAGGTTGATGAATCAGCAGCGGAATTTTCCATTCACGCAGCAGTTCTACCATCGCCTGGGTGCGTTCGGAAGAGTATGACGAGATGCCAACGTACAGCGCCTTACCGCTTTGCACCGCTTGAGCTAACGCGCTGGCGGTCTCTTCCATCGGGGTGCGCTCATCGACACGGTGCGAATAAAAGATATCGACGTACTCCAGCCCCATACGCTGTAGGCTTTGGTCGAGACTGGCCAGCAGATACTTACGCGAGCCGCCGGAGCCGTACGGCCCGGGCCACATGTCATAACCCGCTTTGGTCGAGATGATGAGCTCATCGCGATAACCGGCAAAATCTTCCCGTAACAGGCGGCCAAAGTTCTCCTCGGCGCTGCCCGGAGGCGGGCCGTAGTTATTCGCCAGATCGAAGTGAGTGATGCCGCAGTCAAAGGCTTTGCGCAGCAGTGCGCGCTGATCGTCTAGCGCGTGAATATGACCAAAACTGTGCCATAGGCCGAGGGACAGGGCAGGAAGCTGTAAACCGCTGCGGCCACAGTAGCGATACTGCATCTGTTCATAACGGGCTGGGTTTGCTTGCCAGGCCATAACATCTCCTTCTCTCATTTTTGAAACGCTGTTTCCAGAATACTTGCTTTGCGCGCGAATGCCCGTTGGCGCGATCACACTGCCGGGAATTGGCTGGCGGATTCCCCTTTAGGGTTAGCGTTCAAATAGCGCTAGCCACCGCTCAAATATTCGCTATATAATTTTATATATAACGATTGAGGGTACACTGATGGATAACCATTTTGGCAAAGGGTTGATGGCGGGGCTACAGGCGCCTTATGCCGATAGCGCGCAAAAGGTGATTGGTTTTTGCACCGACTATAAACGCGGGTTCGTGCTGGGCTTTTCGCACCGAATGTTTGAAAGGACAGGCGACCGGCAGCTCAGCGCTTGGGAAGCGGGGATTCTGACGCGGCGTTACGGGCTGGACAAAGAAATGGTGATGGACTTCTTTAAAGAGCATGACTCCAGCACGACCGTTCGCTACTTTATGGCGGGATACCGGCTGGAAGGGCAATAAAACCGGGCGCCAGGCACCCGGTCAATTAAGCCATTACTGCTGACGCTTATCTTCCGTATTGGTGTCAAAATCGCTGGCGGCATGACGTTCATGCAGCTGCTCATTCAACGGTCCATTGGTACGGTTGACGATACGACCGCGTTTCACGCCCGGGCGGCTGGCGATATCCTGCGCCCAGCGCAGCACGTTTTTGTAGCTTCCCGCATCAAGGAATTCCGCCGCGCCGTAGACGTTGCCGAGCACCACGTTGCCATACCATGGCCAGATGGCGATATCGGCGATGGTGTACTCTTCCCCTGCCACGTAGCGCCCGCGCGCCAGCTGTTTGTCCAGCACGTCCAGTTGACGTTTGGCTTCCATGGTGAAGCGGTCAATCGCGTACTCAATCTTTACCGGCGCGTAGTTATAAAAGTGACCAAAACCACCGCCGAGGAACGGGGCCGAACCCTGCAGCCAGAACAGCCAGTTCAGCGTTTCGGTGCGCCCGGCCGGATCTTTGGGCAGGAAATGACCAAACTTTTCCGCCAGATAGAGCAGGATATTGCCGGACTCAAACACGCGGGTTGGCGGCGTGGTGGAGTGGTCGCTCAGCGCCGGAATCTTCGAGTTTGGGTTCACTTCCACAAAGCCGCTGGAGAACTGATCGCCCTCGCCAATGCGAATGAGCCACGCGTCGTACTCCGCTTCCGTGACGCCAGCCGCCAGCAGCTCTTCGAGCATAATCGTGACTTTCTGGCCGTTCGGCGTGCCAAGGGAGTAGAGCTGGAGGGGATGCTGGCCTACCGGCAGCGCTTGTTCATGAGTGGCACCGGAAATCGGGCGGTTGATATTGGCAAATGCGCCGCCGTTGTTTTGCTTCCATTCCCAGACTTTGGGGGGCTGATAGGTGTTCTCTGACATAATCGCTCGCCTTATTTTGATGATGTATTGAGGTAGTGAAGTTTAGCAGCTTCAGGCAAAAATCCGGGCCTCTCTCGCGCACCTGTTGCCCATTTTTCAGATGAATATTTTTCCCGATAATGGGTCATCCTCGCATACACGGGTGTATGATTAATCCACTTTTATACACTTCATCCTTCAAGCTGCCTCTGCGTTGGCTGCGTTCGTTCACCCGAATCACTTACTTAAGTAAGTGATTCGGGATTCACTCGCTTGCCGCCTGGATGCACCTTGAATGATTTTGTGTATATTGGATTAATTTCAACGTGCGGGCGAGAAAATCGCACGCGATGTTTGAGGAAGGTTCATGAGCAAGGGAAGTACCAATAGTGACGCCCCATTTGGCACGTTGTTGGGGTATGCGCCGGGCGGCGTAGCGATTTACTCTTCAAATTACAGCAGCTTAAAACCAGGTGATATGCCTGATGATGCTTCGTTTCGTAGCTACATTGACAACGAATATATGGGCCACAAGTGGCAGTGCGTCGAGTTTGCCCGCCGCTTCCTGTTCATTAACTACGGATTTGTCTTCACCGATGTGGGCATGGCCTACGAGATCTTCTCTCTGCGCTATCTGCGTCAGGTGGTGAACGACGCTATTCTCCCGCTGCAGGCTTTTGCTAATGGCTCCCGCCGCGCGCCGCTCGTCGGCTCTTTGCTGATCTGGCAGAAGGGCGGTGAGTTTAATGAAACCGGCCACGTGGCGGTGATTACCCAACTGTTGGGCAACAAGGTACGTATCGCTGAACAGAACGTGCTGCACTCGCCATTGCCGGCAGGCCAGCAGTGGACCCGCGAGCTCACCTTAGAGGTGAAAGACGGCCATTACACGCTGCACGACACCTTCGACGACACCACCATTCTTGGCTGGATGATTCAGACTGACGATGCTCGCTATAGCCTGCCGCAGCCGGCGATTGCCGGTGCAGCGCTGAAGCTGGGCGGAGCGCGTCTGGAGAACAACGGTCAGTTTGATGGCAAATGGCTCGACGAAAAAGATTCGCTCCAGCAGGCGTATATTGCCGCCAACGGTCATGTGATCAACGCCGATCCGTACCAGTACTTCACCATGACCGAAAGCGCCGAACAGGAGCTGATTAAAGCGACCAACGAGATGCACCTGATGTATCTCCACGCCACCGACAAAGTGATGCGTGATGACAACCTGTTGGCGCTGTTCGACATCCCGAAAATTCTCTGGCCGCGTCTGCGTCTCTCCTGGCAGCGTCGTCGCCACGACATGATCACCGGGCGCATGGACTTCTGCATGGACGAGCGCGGGTTGAAGGTTTACGAGTACAACGCCGACTCTGCCTCCTGCCACACCGAAGGCGGCCTGATCCTCGAACAGTGGCTGAAAACCGGCTATCGCGGTAATGGCCACAACCCGGCGGAAGATCTGCTGGGCGAGCTGGTGGGCGCGTGGAGGCACAGTCAGGCAAGGCCGTTCGTGCACATCATGCAGGACAACGATCTGGAAGAAAATTACCACGCCCAGTTTATGCAGCGCGCCCTTGAACAGGCGGGCTTCGAGAGCAAAATTCTCTACGGTCTCGACGAACTGCGCTGGGATGCTGCCGGTCAGTTAATTGACGGTGAGGGTCGTCTGGTGAACTGTGTGTGGAAAACCTGGGCGTGGGAAACGGCGATTGAGCAGGTGCGTGAGGTGGATGAAGACGAATACGCCGCCGTGCCGATTCGTACCGGTCACCCGGATAACGAAGTGCGCCTGATTGACGTATTGCTGCGCCCGGAAGTGATGGTCTTCGAACCGCTGTGGACGGTCATTCCCGGCAACAAAGCCATTCTCCCGGTGCTGTGGTCGCTGTTCCCGAACCATCCGTATCTGCTGGATACCGACTTTGAGGTGAGCGAACATCTGGCCAAAACCGGCTATGCCATCAAGCCGATTTCCGGCCGTTGCGGCAGCAATATCGATCTGGTCAGCGGTCACGATCAGCTGCTGGATCAAACCAGCGGTAAATTTACTGACCGGAAAAATATTTACCAGCAGCTTTGGTGCTTGCCAAACGTGGCGGGAAAATATATTCAGGTATGTACCTTTACCGTTGGCGGTAACTACGGCGGCACCTGCCTGCGCGGTGATGAATCTCTGGTGATTAAAAAAGAGAGCGATATCGAACCGCTGGTGGTGATTAAAGATAAAAAATAGTAGGCCGGATAAGGCGGAGCCGCCATCCGGCAATCTGTGTCGGGTTGCCTGATGGCGCTTCGCTAATCAGGCCTACGTAAAGAAAGTCTGCAGTAAACACAACAAGACAAAAAAGGAAAAGAATATGCACGATCGGCGACTCGCCGCGCGCGCGGGGGAACTCAAACCTTCCGCCGTCCGCGAACTCCTCAAGCACAGTAAACTGCCCGGCGTGATTTCTCTCGGTGGCGGTATTCCGGCGCCGGAGCTTTTTGATACCGAAGGGCTGGAGCTGGCGGTGCAGAAGGTGATGAGCGAACGCTTTAACGATGCGTTCCAGTACGGGCTGACCGAAGGCTACCCGCCGCTGCGCCAGGCCGTCAGTGAACTGTGTCAGGCGCGCGGCGTGGCCTGTCAGGCAAGCCATGTTTATATCACCTCGGGCTCGCAGCAGTCGCTGGATATTGTTGCCCGTACCCTGCTCGATCCGGGCGATACCATTGTCGTTGAACGCCCAACCTACCTCGCGGCGCTGCAGGTGTTCCAGCTGGCGCAGGCCAACATCCTGAGCGTCGATACTGACGACAACGGCATGCTGGTGGAACAGCTCGCCGAGCTGCTGACCACCACGCGTGTTAAAGCCGTTTACCTGGTCCCGACCTTCGGTAATCCGGGCGGTAAAACGTTGAGCGACGATCGCCGCCGCCGTCTGGTGGAGCTGGCGAAGCAGCATGACGTGGTGATTATTGAAGACGATCCGTACGGTGAAATCAGCTTTACCGATGAAGTACAGCGTCCGCTGTACCAGCATGCGGTGGAATTAGGCTGTGAAGATCAGGTGGTCTATACCTCGACCTTCTCCAAAATACTGGCGCCGGGCATGCGTATTGGCTGGATCGTGATGCCGGACTGGTTGGCGCAGCAGACGGTGATCGTCAAGCAGGCCGCCGATCTGCACACCAATATGCTGTCGCAGGTGATTACCGCTGAATACCTGAGCCTGGGCCGTCTGGAAAACCAGATTGCGCTCATCCGCGAAGACTACCGTAAGAAGTGCGAGGCGCTGGCCGACGCGCTGGAAAGCCGTCTGGGCGAGCATCTTGAGTTCAGCCGTCCAAAAGGGGGGATGTTCCTGTGGGCGCGTTTCCGTTATCCGTTCGATACCATGAAGTGGCTGGAGAAAACGCTGGAAAATGGCGTGGTCTACGTGCCGGGTGAAGCGTTCTATAACGACAATCCGGATACCCGCACGCTGCGTTTATCCTACTCGACGGTGTCGCTGGAAGGTCTGCAAACCGCCGTTGAGCGTCTGGCGAAGTCGCTGTAATGCTTTTTCGTTCCGCGCCGCCTGCTGGCGCGGAACGTCCTCCACGGATTTATTCCGTTTCCGCAATTCTGTCGTCAAGCCAGATCAGCATCAGCGATGCTAAAAAGGCGACGGTGACGGTGCCAATAAATAACCACATCAGAAATACCTCAGCTTATTGTTCTTATTATTCTGCTGTTCACTACCGCTTTCGCTTGATTCATAGCTGACATCGCAGGGTCCGATTAAAAAACAAAGGTGAAAAATAAGAGGTTGTTCGTATCAGATCAACCCTATTTTTCGTGTGGCGGTGGCGCATGAGAGGGAATCGCTATGCTCCCTGAGGGAGCCGCAGACTAATCCGTACAGCGTAGAGCCGCTGTACCTCGTGAAGAGGAAATCTTTGCTGAAGAGAAATTGCTACCGTATTCGCCATTGAAATTGCGTACAGAATAAGCGGTAAAAATGAGTAATGGCGTTCCAGGTGTAAGCGACTATCAAGGGCCCGCAGGTGGATGGGGAGCGGTAAAAGCGGTTACCGCATCGGTATTTTCACAAAAGGCCATCGCGCGCGATGTCATCGCGATGTTTCGCATGAATCAGGTAAAGGGTTTCGACTGCCCTGGCTGCGCGTGGCCGGACCCCAGCCATCGTTCGCCGATGGAGCTGTGTGAAAACGGCGTGAAAGCCGTCTCCTGGGAAACTACCAGCAAGAAAGCCTCCCCGGAATTCTTCCGCCAGCACACCGTGGCCGAGCTGTGGAAATACAGCGATTACGAGCTGGAGAACGTTGGCCGTCTGACGCATCCGATGAAGTACGACGCCGTCACCGATACCTGGCAGGCCGTCGAATGGCAGGTGGCATTTGCCGAAATCGGCGAACGCCTGCGCAGCTACGACTCCCCGGAACGCGTGGAATTTTATACCTCCGGGCGTACCTCCAATGAAGCCGCGTTTCTTTACCAGCTGTTTGCCCGCGAATACGGCAGCAGCAATTTCCCGGACTGCTCTAATATGTGCCACGGGCCAACCAGCGTCGGGCTGACCAGCGCTATCGGTCTGGGTAAGGGCACCGTCGAACTGGATGATTTCGCGCACTGTGACCTGGTCATTTGTATTGGTCATAATCCAGGGACTAACCACCCGCGGATGCTGACCACGCTACGCGAAGTGGCGCAGCGCGGCGGGCGTATTATCTCTATCAATCCGTTGGCGGAGCGCGGCCTTGAACGCTTTAGCTTCCCGCAAAGCCCGACGGACATGCTGAAAGGCCATGCCACCACGCTGAGCAATGACTACTATCAGGTCAAAATGGGCGGCGACGCCTCGCTGCTGAAAGGGATCATGAAGGCGTTGATTGAGATGGACGAAGCCAGAACCTTGCTTGGCCAGGAACCGTGTCTCGACCGCGCGTTCCTGGCTGAGCATACCCACGGCTATCAGGCGCTGTATGCCGATCTGCATCGCTGTCACTGGGCGGAACTGGAACAAGACTCCGGCCTGAGCCGCAGCCAGATGGAAGATCTGGCCTACCGTTACGACCGCTCAAAAGCCACCATCATTTGCTATGGTCTGGGGATCACCCAGCATAAAAACGGCACCGAAAACGTCCAGCAACTGGTGAACCTGTTGCTGTTGAAGGGCAACATCGGGAAACGGGGCGCCGGTATCTGCCCGCTGCGCGGCCATTCCAACGTGCAGGGCGACCGTTCGGTCGGCATTAATGAAGCGGCGCCGGAAGCCTTTTTGTCGCGCCTGGAAGCCCACTTTGGCATTCGCGTACCGCGTAAGCATGGTCGCTCCAGCGTTGAGAGTATTCGCGCCATCGAGAACGGTGAGGCACAGGCGCTAATCTGCATGGGGGGGAATCTGGCGGTGGCGATGCCGCAACCGCAGCGTACCTTTGAAGCGATGAAAAAGCTGGATCTGCAGGTCCACGTGGCGACCAAACTCAATCGCTCGCATCTGCTGATGGCAAAGCATAACTACCTGTTCCCGGCGCTGGGTCGCACCGAGCGCGATATGCAGGCGAGCGGCATTCAGTCGGTCACCGTCGAAGATTCCATGTCGATGGTGCATGCCTCCTGCGGGGCGCTGAAACCGGCATCGCATTGGCTGAAGTCGGAGCCGGCGATTGTCGCCGGGCTGGCGCGAGCAACGTTGCCTGACTCGCCGGTAAACTGGGAAGCCATGACGGATAACTATGCGCTGATTCGTGAGGCCATCGCCAGCGTCATTCCGGCGTTTGCCAACTATAACGCGCGTATTGCCGAACCGGGCGGCTTCCGCATGGATACGCCCGCGTCGCGTCGCGAGTGGCGCACGGAGAGCGGTAAAGCGAACTTTATCGTTAGCCGTCAGCGCGCGGTGGATCGTCAGAATCAGCCGGATGATGCGCTGGTACTGGCGACGTTACGCAGCCATGACCAGTACAACACCACCCTATACGGCATGAACGATCGCTACCGTGGCATCACTGGTCGTCGCGATGTGGTGTTCTTAAGCCAGGCGGAAGCTGAGACGCGCGGTTTGGTAGAAGGTGACGTCATTAACATTCAAGCGCTGGAAGACAACGGCGAACCGAGCGTCGAACGTGCGATGTATGGCCTGACGGTGGTGGTTTACCGCATGGCTGCCGGTTCGATTGGCGCCTATCTGCCGGAAGCGAACGTGCTGCTGTCTCTCGATGCGGTGGATACCCAGAGCCTGACGCCTGCCTATAAGAGCGTGCCGGTCATCATTCGCAAGGCAGTGTAGCGAGAGGGATAACGCGTCCACAACCCGGTTTAGCGGCCGGGTTGTGGTCTGAGCCGATTTGGGCTATCAGAGCTGTAATTCCGCCTGAGCTGCCGCCAGCTCCTCTTTGGCTTCATCCAGTTTCTGCTGTTTTTTCGCGACCTTATCCGAGCGCCCTGACGCCTGAGCCTCTTTTAATTCCGCCTGGCGTTCGTTCACCTTCTCCTGTTTTTCGGCGACCTTTTGCTGACGTTCCTTTCGCAAAGAGGCATCGGTACAGTTGGCCTCAACCTCTTGTAGCGCCGTGGTCAGCCCGTTGACCCGATGCTGATTGTTGTGCGCGCGGGCATATTCAATCTGGCGGGTAATTTCTTGCTTTTTGGCGGCGCAGCCGGTTAATTCGGCGGCACTGACGCCAGTGCTGAAGCTGAAGAGGGCCGGTGCAATGACCAGAGTGCTCATTATTGTCTTTTTAATTGATAACATTTAACAAATATCCTGACGGTAATAAAAACAAAGCTTAAGTTAAATCTAATACACTATCTGTTAATAGATTTTAAAAGGCAATGCTAATTCTGTGGATATTTAGTTATTTGATCTTTATGGATAAAAACCAGGAATTTCGCCTGTAGTACTTCCTGTGTTCAGCGCAGGCTCCCGCTTGTCGGTAAGCGATAGCCTGCGACCTGACCGATATTTATGGCGTACACCCTTTCTGCTGGCGTTTATTGATGGTACGCAGCGCGGTGGACATGCTGTCCGGCGACACCAGGCTGTTGATGCGGAAGAAAAGAATATCAAAGGCGATCATCTGTAGGATCTGCGGCGTCACCATGCCGAGCTTCTCGTGCGCTTCGGTATAGCTATAGGGGATGACGTGTTCGGCGATCTGGCTGACCTTGTTTTTGCCGTAGCGGGTGATGGCTATCGTGTACGCCCCACGTTCGCGGGCCAGTTCCAGCGCTTCCACTACCTCCGCCGTTTCACCGCGCGCGGAGACCGCGAGCAGCACGTCGCCGGGCTGTAGCAAAGATGCCTGTACAATTTGCGTGTGGTAATCGTAGTTGAACTGCACGTTTAACCCACAACGAATCAGCTTGTGGTTGATATCCAGCGCGATCAGCGCCGAGGTGCCGATGCCGACGAGAACGATTTTGCGGCTGTCGATGAGTAACCGCGCGCAGGTGTCGATAGTTTGCGGGTCGAGCAGATCCAGCGACTGGTCGATTTTGCTGGCAAACAGGACGCGCGCTTTCTCAACCATCTGATGGGTAGAGTCGCTGGCTTCAATGCCTTCGTAGATTTCCTCGCGTGTCCGTAATTTTTGCGGATGGCTGGCCGCGGCGAGCCACAGCTTCAGCTCCGGAAAGCCGCTACAGCCGAGCGCTTTGGCATAGCGGATGACGGAGGAATCGCTGATACCCAGCTCCTGCCCCATGCGGGTGGCGCTTAAATCGGAGATATCAAAATTTCGCTCAATCAGATAGGTCGAAATACGCCGATCGCCGCCGTTTTTGGCCTCTGCCAGAGCCTGAATTTTGCTGATGATGGATTCCATTACGTACCTTATTTCTCATCATGGGAAGGGCGCGTTGCGCCCCGTGCCTGATTATGACTATTCCTGCGGATCGGTAAAGCCCAGGATCATGGCGGCGACAAATCCAACCCCCCATGCGCTGACGACCGCCAGCAGGAACGGCAGAATCTGTCCGGTGCCGACTAACGGCAGTAGCGATAATCCAGCAGTCCCAAACGGAATGATGATCCCTACTTTACAGGCGGCAATCACCGCACCGCCCGCCGCGCCGCCGATGCAGCCTGCGATAAACGGTTTGCCCAGCGGCAAGGAGACGCCGAACAGCAGCGGTTCACCGACGCCGATAATGCCTACCGGCAGCGCGCCGGAAATGGTTTTCTTCAGGCGCGAATTTTTGGTCTTCAGATAGACATAGGCCGCAGCGCCCACCTGACCCATCCCGCCCATGGCAAGGATCGGGAACAGATAGTTCAGGCCAAAAGTATCGAGGATCTGCGCGTGAATAGGAATAAGCCCCTGATGTAAACCGGTCAGCAGCAGGAACAGGAAGCCGCCGCCAAGCAGCGCGCCAACCACGATAGAACCCGCGGAATTGTTGAGCAGGGAGAGCGCAACCAGGTCGCCCAGCCACTGGTTAACCGCGTGCGCCAGCGGTTGCAGAATCAGCAACGCGGCCAGTGAAGAAACCAGAATCGTCACCATCGGCGTCAAAATGAGATCCAGGCTCTCTTTGCAGTAGCGGCGGAACCACAGCTCAAATTTCGCGGCAAAGACGCAGACCAGCAGCACGGCGAAAATCCCGCCGCCGCCCGGCGTTAAGGCGCTGCCGAATAGCTTGATGTTGGCGAGATCCGGTGCGGCCAGTGCGGCCGCCATCACGGCGCCGATAGCAGGGGATGCCTGCAGCTCTTTGGCGGTATTCATGCCGATCATCACCGCCAGTACCGTGAAGACCGCTTTACCCATTACCGTTAACAGGGCAAAGAGATCTTGATGGTTGGCAACAAATTCCGGACCGACCAGGCGGCAGACGTTCACTAACCCGAGAATTAAACCGCAGCCGATGAGCGCCGGGATGGTCGGGACGAAAATCGCCGCCAGAATATTCAGGCTGCGGCGGATGGAGAAAGGCTTGCGTTCTTCATCGTCTGCGGCGGCAGGGGCGATTCCCGCGTGATTCATGCGTTTAGTCAGGATACCTGTCACCTTCGACGCCGTGCCCGCGCCAACGATAATCTGAAACTGCTCTCCGGCATCGACGGTGCCTTTAACGCCGTCCACTTTGCGCAGCGCTTCGGCGTTAAACAGACTACGATCGCGCAGGACGACGCGTACGCGGGTCATACAATTGGTCAACGTGGCGACGTTGCCGAAGCCGCCAATATGGTGTTCGATAGCGTCAGCGATAAGCTCCAGATGTTCTATTTTATTGGCCATGAGAGGCTCCTGATAATAGCTGATCTTTCAGGGAGACAAAGGGTTGCGCGGCCATCGTAAGCGCCGCATCGGGAGAGAGGCCCAGCAGGTTGCTCAGCACCGCCGCGCGCACGTTGTAGTTCACTTCCTGGAGTAGCGCCTGTGCCGTAGCGTTATCCACTTCGCAGATCTGTGCCACCATGTGCTCGGCGCGGCGCAGTAGCTTTTCATTCGAGGCTTTTACGTCAATCATCAGGTTGCCGTGCACGCGCCCCAGTTGAATCATGGTAGCGGTACTGATCATGCCTAACAGCATCTTCTGTGCGGAGCCGCTTTTCATCCGCGTGGAACCAGCCAGCGCTTCGGCGCCCACATCCGGGGCCACCGCCACGTCGGCTTTTTCTGAGATCGGACCTGGACCGCGGGTGGTGAGGGCGATGGTCTTTGCGCCAGTCTGGCGCGCAAAGTCGAGCGCCGACATCACGAACGGCGTGCGTCCGCTGGCGGCGATACCCAGCACCACATCACGATCGTTCAGGCCGCGAGCACGGAGTTCGGCAACCGCGGCAGCACCATCATCTTCAACGTTCTCAACGGCGCGCAGCATAGCATCCAGCCCGCCAGCAATCACTGACTGCACCAGGTTTGGGTCGGTACCGAAGGTGGGAGGGCACTCGGCGGAGTCCAGCACGCCAAGCCGTCCGCTGGTGCCCGCGCCGACGTAAAACAGCCGACCGCCGCTTTTCATCTGCCCGACAATCAGACGTACGGCCTGCTCTACCTGCGGGAGAACGCTCTGAATGGCCTGCGGAACACGTGCGTCGTGCTCGTTGAGCAACGCCAGTACGTCCGGAAGCGGCAGGTCTGCCAGGTAGCGAGTAGCGACATTCTGTTCTTGCGCGATGGTGAAAGCGAGCGGGTTCATGCATTACCTCTGTTGGTATTCGACATTTTTAATATAAATAAATGTCGAAATTCGACAATGAGCAACATTCAGAAATGTGATGCGGGGCGAAGAACGGTGTTTTTGTGATAATGAGATTTATTATCACAAAAATCTTTACAGCTCGGATTTGAAGTTGTATTTTAAATGCATGTTTTAGATCCGGAGGTTAATATGAGCCATTACAGAATCCCAAAAAACTGGACTATCAAACGTTCAACCCCGTTCTTCACGAAAGACAATGTCCCGGCCGCGCTGCTGAGCCATCACAACACCGCCGCTGGCATCTTTGGTCAACTGTGCGTGATGGAAGGGACGGTGACCTATTACGGTTTTGCTGACGAGCAGGCCACGGAACCGGAAGTGAAGGTGGTCATCAACGCCGGTAGCTTCGCGACCAGCCCGCCGCAGTACTGGCACCGCATTGAAATGACCGACGACGCGCAGTTCAATATTAACTTCTGGGCCGAGCCGACATTTACCGGTGAAGAAGTCTACAGCGCGAAAAAATCATAATCGTGACGCTCCCTCATCAATTGATGGGGGGCCTGGTCCAATGGTGGGAAAACGTTATGTTCAAATTCTTCCGACAATCTTTATCGTCTGTTGATTATGGCGAGCGGGAGTTTTGCGGCGAGCAGACCCTGCTGTACGTTGCGGAATACCAGCAATATCTTTCATCTGCGGCTCCTTTAGGCCCGGATCGGAATCAGGAAAAAGCGACGGCCTCCACTTCTTCGGCGAGGTTTCATAACGCTATGGCACAGTGTTCCTGAGCAGGCTATGTGTCTGACGTTGTTTGTTATGCTCCCGTCTCAAATATCCCCCTTCTAACCCGATAAAGCGCCAAATTGATTCTATACTCACTATCGGGTAGCGATTTAGCGCATTTAATCCCCCTGATGAGTGAAGTTTTGCCGTGTGTATTGGTGTGAGGTCAATAATTCATTTTTTGTTTTAATGATGTAAATTGATTTGGATCAATTTATGCATTTGTGAAAATTAAGTTAAATTGCGCATCAAGATATATTCTTTACACAAAATTACAATTAGTTAGCGATGCATATCAATACGAACAATTTCTTATTAATTGAAAAATCCTAAAATTAAATTATCTATTTCATTGATCTTATTATTTTTCTTTATTAATTGATCGATCAGGGCGATCTATATCCATTAAATCAATTGCCGATATCTATCAATAATAATTAATTGATCGTTTTTGACGATGTATATTCGCTGTGTATATAATTAAATCGAAGTTTGGGTTACGACGTTCTGGAAACAGGAATTATGGATATTAAATAGAATAAATTGGATCTGCATGTTGGGGTAATATATGAGGAAATGTATTATCTCGGATAACAGTTTTTTCCTTTTGGCATTGCAAGATGATGAAGTTATTCGGAGAGGAAATGTTGCAGCGATCCACTCCACACAATTAAAGTCACAGTGTTACTTACGTACGTCGGTCAGTGATATCTTTGTGGTTTATATTTCTGATATTGCCGAGCGACACCGGATACTGAGTTTAATTGCTTCATTATGTTCTCATTGCCGAATTGTACTGTTATACAAGATGGAGAGTTCTCCCGGATGTGTCTATCAGGGGCCATTCCCTTGGCTCATCTCTGAAAAGATAGGTTTTTCAGATCTTTACTTGTGCCTGTATGAGGCGAGTAAATCTATTTTTGATCGGCGGGATTTCTCTGAACAAGAGTTGATTGTCTTTCGCTATCTATGCGAAGGCTACTCCGTTTCACAAATTAATAAATTAGCAGGACTCAGCGAAAAGCATATTTATTATTTGCGGCAGAAAACTAAACGAATGTTTGGGTTACGTGGGAATAATGCCGCGACAATGTCGTTTTATCTGGATATCTCGAAGCTGGTGACGTTATTTCTGATATCCAGATAGCGGTGCTGCTGTCGGAGTGTGGTCGTCTTCACATAAATAATCGATGCGTGTCAGGCAGAACCTCCATTGCCTGCCTTTAGCGCTGTTTTTAACAAAGTGAGAATAATATTCTCCATTAATCAGGAGTACATTTATGGGCATTAATAAAGTTGCGCTGCTAATTATCTCTGCGCTTTCCTTCACCTCTGCGGCGGCGCTGGCGGATACGACTACCGTAAACGGCGGCACCGTGCATTTTAAAGGTGATGTGGTGAACGCGGCCTGCGCCGTGGACGCCGGTTCTATCGATCAGACGGTGCAGATGGGTCAGGTTCGTTCGGCAAAACTGGCGACCGCGGGCAGCACCAGCTCCGCCGTTGGTTTTAACATCCAACTGAATGATTGTGACACCAGCGTTTCAACCAAGGCATCCGTGGCCTTCTCCGGCACGGCGATTGATACCACCAACACCACCGTTCTGGCGCTGCAAGGGTCAGCATCGGGCGGTGCCACCAACGTGGGCATCCAGATCCTTGATAACAAAGGCAAACCGCTGGCGCTTGATGGCGGCACCTTTAGCTCAGCCACCACCCTGAACGATGGTACGAACGTGATCCCGTTCCAGGCGCGTTACTACGCGACCGGCGCGGCCACGGCGGGTACGGCGAACGCCGACGCGACCTTCAAAGTTCAGTACGAGTAATCCAACCGGCAGGGATGCCACGAGGGCCAGGAAGGCCCGAAATCAGGAGGGAACGGAGGTGAGAGTCATGCGTTGGACGACAGGGTTATTGCTGACGTTTCTGCTGCCGATCGTCGCGCAGGCTGGTAACCACTGGAACGTCACGTTACCCGGTGGTGGTTTACGTTTTCAGGGGGTTGTTGTTGCCGAAGCCTGCAGCGTGGCGGCGGAAGATCGCCTGATGACGGTAAAGATGGGCCAGGTCGCCAGCCATCGTTTTCATGCGGTTGGCGAAGAGTCCAATCCCATCGCTTTTGCTATTCATCTTGAAGATTGCAGTACGGCGGTCAGCCAGCACGTGGGTGTATCGTTTCAGGGCGTTGCTGACGGTAAAGATCCTGACGTTCTCTCCGTGGGAGAGGGTGCGGGCATTGCTACCGGTATTGGCATTGCGCTGTTTGATGACCAGGGCCGTTTCATTCCGCTCAACCAGGCGCCCGCTCGCTGGGTACGACTCAACGAGGGCCTGACCACACTGCATTTTGTGGCGAAATATCGCGCGACAGCGCGGCAGGTGACCGGCGGAACGGCGAATGCGCAGGCCTGGTTCGCTCTCACCTACCAGTAATTAACCGGACGCAGGAAATGACGGTGAATACAACAAGGGTAAACATGAAAAGAACGTTGATGATGATGCGCAGTATGCTGGCGATGCTGCTGCTGATAGCGGCTAGCGGGGTAAGCCATTATGCACACGCGGGCGTAGCGCTGGGCGCGACCCGGGTCATTTATCCGGCGGGACAAAAGCAGGTCCCTCTGGCGGTAAACAATACCGACGATAGCGGTACTTATCTCATTCAGTCCTGGGTGGAGAACGCCGACGGCGTTAAAGATGGCCGTTTTGTGGTGACGCCGCCGCTGTTCGCGATGCAGGGGAAAAAAGAGAACACGCTACGCATTCTTGACGCGTCCAATAACCAGCTGCCGCAGGATCGGGAAAGCCTGTTCTGGATGAACGTGAAGGC
>ERZ1026892.214-NODE-214-length-28525-cov-47.326906_pt1 | contig 28525 bp, 28 predicted proteins | sample MGYA00380176_ERZ1026892 | MGnify/ENA primary metagenome ERZ1026892 (study PRJEB33269, sample SAMEA4719812) | human gut metagenome | biome: human-associated habitat; feature: organic feature; material: feces | place: Cameroon | collected 2013-10 ... | reverse complement strand
TCGGTATCGATTGGAAAATCCCAACAGAACATGCCAATCTCTCAGAGAAAGATACAAAGCATGCGATGTTGAAGGACTTCGATTCTCCATTCGATATCAATGTAGATTTATATTAGTATGGTTGAAGACGAAAAAACTCCCTCCGGTCAGTTTCATATACCTGCCAGAAGGAGTAAATAAAAGAGTTAATCAAGGTGGTGATGAACAGCCCAGCTGCCAGCATCCAGACACGGACACTCTTTGGGAGTAGTCCCAGGCAAATCCCGATGTCCCACGATCTTCGCTTTCGGAAAGAGAGTCTTCAGATTCCTGAAAAGATCCACGAGTCTCGTTTCCTGTTTTGCCGTCATGGTATTGCAAAGCTTGCCTTGCTCATCAATCCCTCCCTCATAGCAGATGCCGATAGAGCATCTATTATAAGGTCGGGCATGAGCCCCCACCTCCAGCAGCTTGCGATGCTGCGTCATCGTACCATCCTTTCGGATATAGAAGTGGTAGCCGATGTCATAAAACCCACGGGCCTTATGATCACGTCGCAGTTGTTCCACACTATAGTCCTGATTGCGTCGGGTAGCCGAGCAATGCAGCACTAGAAATCTCACAGAGTCGGCAGACATCATGTATTTGCCGTCTTCAACTCCGGCGAGGAGTGTACGCTCTGAGCGTACCTTCTCCTCCCCGATGTTCATAGGAAATGTATCTTTAATCATAATAGGCTCTTTAAACTATAAACTGTTAACTATTAACTGACATAGTTTGCACAGGAGCTTACTCCCAATGCCGTGAGTGCAGCAATCAGAGCTTGCACGATGGCATTCACAACTTGCACCCAAGAAATTTTCTTGGAACCATTAGAATCATTCATCATGAGAAATCAATTGAAAGGGTTTAACAATACGGTTTAGATTGTAACATCAGAGCTGTCTCCGTTCTCAGAACCGGTACCGCCCGTGTTCTCACTACCACCGGTGTTCACACTACCACCAGCATTCTCACCGCCATTCGTTGAGTCCCCTGTAGTAGGTTTCTTGTCCTCACCGGTAGTACCGCCAGTAGTCTTGTCCTTCTTCTCATCACCGTACTTGACGAGTTCGATGGAATCAGGAAGCAGGTTGTATACACGGCTACCGTTCTTCAAGAGGAAGTACGAAGGTCGGAAGGCAGGAAGGATACTCTTCACGAGCTTGGCATTCGCATCCTTCTCGTTCTCCACAGCCTTACCAGTGAGGAAGCGGAGATAGAGCTTGCCGAAGCCGAACAGCTCGATGTCGTAACCCTTCTTCAGGTTCTCCTTCACGTAGTAAGTATAGCGGTCGAGTACCGCCATCACGTCGGCAGGAGTTGCCGTAGACTCCATTGCGATTTGGTTCGCAATGTCCTTGGTTGTCAAGGTACCGTAACTGAAAGGGCGAACGCTATAGACGGTTTTACCCTCTTTAGGACCCATGTTCATGGTTTTCTTAGAAACTTTGTAACATTTACTCATAATTTAAAAAATTAAAAGATTAATAATCAAGTTATGTCATCGTCAGCTCAAAGAGATTAGCAATCCCGTTTGTTCTGATTGACGCTGCAAAGATACAACATTGGGGAGGCGAAAACAAATGCCTTCACTGGCGTTCACCATCTGTTTACTACTCATTCACTATACGTTCACTTTTAATAGAGATCAAAGCAATGGAAGATACCAACAAGGCAAATATCGTCTTTAATATCTCTGGCGGTAACAACCAGATTCTGCCCAATGCTACAAAGGCTGAGCAAAACTTCTATGGCGACAAGTATATAGAGGAGATGATGAAGACCAAGACCGAGAAGCAAGAGCCTATTCTCTCACCCGAGACAACCCGACTCTCCCTATATATTAATAATGTGGAGGTATTGGTAGAATATGTAGCCAAGCTTTCCACTTGTTCCAATGCCAAGGAATTGGCACAGGTGGTGATGGATATGGTGGATGATACAGACGTAAAGGTTGACCAATATATTATGGTGAAGCAGGAATTCATCGAAATCTTACAGCCATTGGCTCCCCAGGTTACTACGGGCATCAGCAATATCCGCAAGTATATCAACGAAGCTTGGTATAAGTGGAAATGACCACCAATGAAGCAATGTGGGAAATATGCTGACAAAAGGCACTTTTTAGTACTCCAAAATTTCGGAATTTTCATTGAATCCAAATTCGTTTTGTAGAACCGAAAATACACTAATATTTTATAAGTGTCTAGAAATCAGCAATATATAAAAATAGAAAATATACTTGGTCTTTTCAAAATCTATAGTTGTACGACTATGACCCCTATAGTTGTACGACTATAACTCCAGAGTTGTACAACTATAGCATGTATAGTCGTACAACTGTAGCTTTACAGTCGTACAACTATAGAATTTTCAACTCGCAGAAATGGTGGATTATAAGCAATTGCTGCTGAAAATAGGCTCATATTGCTTCTAGATGGATGATTTAGTATGGAGGATAAATATTTGTACATGATACGACAGGCACAGGAGTTCATGAATGAGAACCACTATGCCGACATCTCCCGTGTACATTGTCTGCTACGCAAGATGATGCCCAAGGAATATCATGACCTCATTGATCAAATTAAAGAGTGCCAGGATCCTCTTGTCATCTTCTATATTCATGGAGGAAACAATCTCATTGCGCCTAATGCCAGCCAGGCAGAACAGAAAGTGGTGAAGAAACCTGCTGACGAGTTAACAAACAAGATAAGGAACAATCAAGAAAGAAGACCTATGGACTTACAGGTACAACGATTTTCAGATATAGATCTCAATGATTCCTTTTTCGATTCATTGAGGGCCAGCTATCCTGAGTTTAATGAATGGTATAACAAGAAGGCTGCAGCAGGAGCCACAGCTTATTGCTATTATGTAGATAATGAGTTGAAAGACTTTCTTTATTTGAAGATAGAGGAAGAGGAACTTTCAGACTTGACTCCAGTACTTCCTGCCAAGAAACGCCTGAAGGTAGGTACATTCAAGGTGGACAATGAAGACCGACATACCACACGTGGTGAGCGATTCATGAAGAAAATCATGGATAAGGCGATTGCTGAGGATGTTGATGAAATCTATGTCACCATGTTCCCGACAGAGGAATTGCGGAAGCTGGTAACGATGTTCGAGAAATTCGGTTTCTCTCATATAGCAGACAAGAACCACAAAGATGGTAGCAGCGAGTATGTATTGGTCAAGGACATGAAAACGCAAGTCAACGACCTGATGCTTGACTATCCGTTTGTCCGAAAGGCAGGTTCCGGCAAGTATGTACTCTCTATCAATCCGGAATATCATACAAAACTGTTCCCGGACTCCATATTGAAAACAGAACAGAAGTATGACCTCATACAGGATGTCTCTGAAACCAACAGTATCTACAAGATATATATATGCTGGATGCGAGGAGTTAAGGAGTTGAAGGAAGGAGATAAACTTGTCATCTACCGCACTTCTGACTATCAAGGACCAGCCTCCTATCGCAGTGTATGTACATCAGTCTGCACTGTCTGCGAGGTAAAGACTATCAAGGACTTTGCCAACGAGGATGATTTCGTAAAATATACCAATCGCTATTCTGTTTTCAACGAAAGAGAATTGAGAGGCTGGTATCGCACGAAGAACTATTTCACTGTTGTCAAGATGGTGTACAACATAGCCTTCACCAAGAAGGTCATCAATAAAGTGATGAAAGAGCAAGTTGGTCTGAAGCCAAACTATTGGGGCTTCTTCAGATTAACCGATGCGCAGTTTGACAAATTATTAGAATTAGGAGAAATTAATGAACGTTATATTGTCGATTAAACCAGAGTTTGTAGAGAAAATCTTTTCGGGTGAGAAGCAATATGAATACCGCAAGATTCTCTTCAAGCAAAAGGTAGATACCGTATATATTTACGCCAGCCGTCCCATCAGTAAGATAGTAGGTGAATTTAATATAGACGAAATCCTTTGTGATACTCCAGGGAATATCTGGAAAAAAACCAGAAAGCAGTCCGGTGTTACCCGGAAGTTCTTTGATAAATACTACAAGGGAAGGGAGAAGGCTGTAGCATTGAAGATAAAGGAGTGCAAGGAATATGAAGAAGGGATTAATCCCGAGTCTTTGATTCCTAATTTCAAGGTTCCCCAGTCCTTCATCTATATTAATAAAGCAATAAAAAACAAATGAATATAAATTCTTTTAAACAATGTAGGTTTTGTAAATGGATTGGACTATTCTTAATGAATATACCTGCGACTAAATAGAGAATAATATATAATATTTATGAGAGATAAAAATTTTCACGATGGCTCAAACCAGAAGCCATTCTCAGGGATACTTTACAAACTGAAAGTATCCCTCTGTGCCAATAAATTGGTAAATTGGTATTTTTCAAAGGCAACCCTGCCTTATTGGTGTATCTTTGCACTCGATAGTATCGCTATCGTAGTGGCAGGTATGATAGCTACCTATATCGCAGAGGGAGGAGAAGTGCTGGCTTCCCATTTCTGGAGCTACCTCCTCACATTCATTTGTAGCCTGCCGTTATTCGTAGTGGGTATGAGATTATTCCATACTTATTCCGGCATCATGCGTTTCTCGTCATTTGTCGACCTGCTCCGCATATCCGGTGCCCTCTTCATCGGTTTCATCCTGAACAGCCTTCTTCTCGTTGTACTGTCAGACAGGATTCCTTGCGAGATTACCACAGAGTCTATTGTTGTCATGTTGTTCATCTCCATGATAGAGATGTGGACGATGCGAATCCTGGTGAAGTATATGTACGATTCCAGTTTCTATACTGATACCAAAATCCCAGTCTTCATCCTCGGTGTACGTGAAGGCGGTATCTCCCTGGCAAAGTCCATGCGCAACGATCATCCTTCACAGTATATCGTGAAAGGATTTACAACGGAAGAAACCGCTATGATTGGACGCTTCCTGCTGGGTTGCGAAGTCTATTCATACGATGAAACCGTTTTGGCTGTCATGCACAAGATGAATGTCAAGACCCTTTTCGTGAGTCCGCTGGTCACAGAGAAGTTCCTGGAGAAACAGGATATGATTGACAAACTCACCGCTGAAGGTATCAAGATTATGATGATGCCAAAGGCACAGAGCTGGGACGGCAAGTCAAACCTCCGTCATCAGATGATGCGCGAGGTAGATATCGAAGACCTTCTTCCACGAGACAAAATCGAAGTGGATATGAATGCGATCGGAAAGCTCCTCAGCGGTCGCACCATTCTGATTACGGGAGCAGCCGGCAGTATCGGTTCCGAGATGGTGAAGCAGATTGCCATCTATAAGCCACAGCGTCTGATTCTCGTTGATGAGGCTGAGACCCCAATGCACGATGTCCGCCTCTTCATGAACAAGAACTATGCTGATATTCCTTGCGAAACCATCGTAACCAGCATCACCAATGCCACCCGTATGGAGCGCATCTTCTCCGAGTATCATCCAGACTATGTATTCCATGCCGCAGCCTATAAGCATGTACCGATGATGGAGGACAACCCATCAGAGGCAGTGCAGAATAATATATATGGTACGCGCGTGATAGCCGATATGGCTGTGAAGTACGGCACCAAGAAGTTTGTGATGATCTCTACCGATAAGGCTGTGAACCCAACCAACGTGATGGGCTGCAGCAAGCGAATCTGCGAGATTTATTGCCAGGCATTGAACAAGGCGATTGTGGATGGCGAGGTAAAGGGCGTCACCCAGTTTGTCACCACAAGATTCGGCAATGTCTTGGGAAGTAACGGTTCCGTTATCCCAATCTTCAAGAAGCAGATAGCAATGGGCGGTCCTATCACCGTCACCCATCCTGACATCATCCGTTTCTTCATGCTCATTCCAGAAGCCTGTAAGTTGGTATTGGAGGCAGGAACCATGGGTAAGGGAGGCGAAATCTTCGTCTTCGATATGGGCAAGCCAGTCCGCATCGCCGATTTGGCAAAGCGTATGATAGCCCTCTCTGGAGTTGAAGGCGTAGATATCAAGTATGTAGGACTTCGAGATGGTGAGAAACTTTACGAGGAAGTATTGAACGACAAGGAGGCCACCATTCCAACCCATCATCCAAAGATTATGGTAGCCAAGGTTCGTGAATATCCTTACGAGTTGGCGCGCAAGAACGAGGAAGACCTCTATCAGCTCTCCTTCACCTATGATGATATGGCAATAGTGAAGAAGATGAAGGAGATTGTTCCTGAGTACAAGAGCCAGCACTCAAAGTACAGCGAGCTTGATGCCAAGTAACAAACTATCATTAATCAATAATAAATAATCAATAGATAAAATGTTATTACTCATATTAATCCTTTTCGGAGTCCTTGCCGTCCTCGCCCTCCTCATCATCCTTTGGGATTATTTCAAGCATGGAGGTGCTGCGGTTTTGGACCCGGAACATCCTGGTAGAATCATTACCATGAAGGATGCAAAGAAAGATCATAAAAAATAAGAATAGAACAGAGATATGGAGATTATTAAAACAGATATAGAAGGAGTGCTCATTGTTAAACCACGCCTTTTCCGTGATGCTCGAGGCTACTTCTTCGAGAGCTTCAGCGAGCGAGAATTTGAAGAAAAAGTTGCCCCAATCCTGGGACACAGTGTTCACTTCTGCCAAGACAACGAGTCTATGAGTAGCTATGGCGTGATGCGAGGCCTGCACTTCCAGCGCCCACCATATACCCAGAGCAAGTTGGTACGTTGCGTAAAAGGTAGAGTCCTCGATGTAGCAGTGGATATTCGTAAAGGCTCTCCTACTTACGGCAAACATGTGGCCGTAGAGTTAACCGAAGACAATCATGTCCAGTTCTTCATCCCAAAGGGCTTTGCCCATGGCTTCGCAGTTCTCTCAGAAACAGCCGTCTTCCAGTACAAGTGTGATAACTTCTATCACCCAGAGGCAGATGGTGGTATCAGTATCTTAGATAATACCCTTGGTATTGATTGGAAAATCCCAACAGAACATGCCAATCTCTCAGAGAAAGATACGAAGCATGCAATGCTGAAGGACTTTGATTCTCCATTCGATATCAACGTAGACTTATACAAGTAAACAAGATTCTAATCATTTGACATTAAGACAATGAAAGGAATAGTATTAGCAGGTGGTAGCGGTACACGCTTGTACCCAATCACCAAAGGTATCAGCAAGCAGCTGATACCAATCTTTGATAAACCGATGATATATTACCCAATATCGGTATTGATGTTGGCAGGTATCCGTGAAATACTCATTATTTCAACACCATTTGACCTGCCAGGTTTTAAACGCCTCTTAGGCGATGGAAGCCAGTTCGGCGTCAAGTTCGAGTATGCCGAGCAGCCATCACCAGATGGCTTAGCCCAAGCCTTCATTATCGGAGAGAAATTCATTGGTAATGATTCTGCTTGTCTTGTATTGGGCGATAACATCTTCCATGGTGCAGGTCTTAGCCAGATGTTGCATCAGGCAGTTGTTGATGCAGAGCAGAACAACAACGCAACCGTCTTCGGTTATCGTGTAAGCGATCCAGAGCGCTATGGTGTGGCAGAGTTCGACGAGCAAGGCAATTGCCTCAGCATTGAGGAGAAGCCAGAGCATCCAAAGAGCAATTATGCCGTGGTAGGCTTGTACTTCTATCCTAACAAGGTAGTAGAAATAGCCAAGCATATCAAACCATCCGCTCGTGGTGAGTTGGAAATCACAACAGTCAACCAAGAGTTTCTGAAGGATAAGGAACTGAAGGTTCAGACCATGGCTAGAGGATTCGCCTGGCTCGATACCGGAACCCATGATTCCCTTTCTGAGGCATCCACCTTTATCGAGGTCTTGGAGAAACGTCAGGGCTTGAAGGTAGCTTGTTTGGAAGGAATTGCATACCGCCAGGGATGGATTACAGCAGAACAGTTGAGAGAGAATGCTCAGCCAATGTTGAAGAATGACTATGGAAAATATTTGCTTACAATACTTGAAGAGAAAGATCAAACATTAAAGAAGAATTTAGAATATTAAGAAGATGAAGAATATCATTATCACGGGCGGTGCTGGTTTCATCGGCTCACACGTAGTAAGACTTTTCGTGAACAAATATCCTGAGTATCACATCATCAACCTCGACAAGTTGACATACGCAGGCAACCTGGCTAACCTCAAGGACATTGAGGACAAGCCTAACTATACTTTCGTTAAGGGTGATATCTGTGATTTCGACCTGATGTTGAAGCTGATGCAGGACTACAAGGTGGATGGCATCATCCATCTCGCTGCCGAGAGCCATGTAGATAGAAGTATCAAGGATCCATTCACTTTCGCTCAGACCAACGTGATGGGTACCCTGTCTCTGCTCCAGGCTGCCAAGATTTACTGGGAGAGTCTTCCTGAGGGATATGAGGGCAAGCGTTTCTATCACATCTCTACCGATGAGGTTTACGGTGCATTGCAGATGACTCATCCTGAGGGCGTTCCTGCTCCTTTCACCACCAAGGCATCTAGCGATAAGAACCACGAGGCTTATGGCGAGGAGTTCTTCGTAGAGACTACCAAGTATAATCCTCACTCTCCATACTCTGCATCTAAGGCAAGCTCAGACCACTTCGTCCGTGCTTTCCACGATACATACGGTATGCCTACCATCGTGACCAACTGCTCCAACAACTACGGTCCATACCAGTTCCCAGAGAAGTTGATTCCGTTGTTCATCAACAACATCCGTCATCGCAAGCCATTGCCAGTATATGGTAAGGGTGAGAACGTGCGCGACTGGTTGTATGTAGTGGATCATGCCCGTGCCATCGATATGATTTTCCACAAGGGTAAGATTGCCGAGACTTACAACATCGGCGGTTTCAACGAGTGGAAGAACATCGATATCATCAAGGTGGTTATCAAGACTGTTGACCGTCTGCTCGGCAGAAAGGAAGGCGAGGATATGGATCTCATCACTTACGTAACAGACAGAAAGGGTCACGATATGCGTTATGCCATCGACTCCCGCAAGCTGCAGAAGGAACTCGGTTGGGAGCCATCACTCCAGTTTGAGGAGGGAATCGAGGAGACCGTGAAGTGGTATCTGGAGAACCAGGAATGGATGGACAACGTAACATCTGGTGATTACCAGAAGTATTACGATAATATGTATAAAGATAGATAAAAAATGGATAAGAAATTGATAACAGTAACATCTCCGTTACTGCCAAATTTGGATGATTTTCATGCTGAACTCCAGAAAATTTGGGACAGCAAGTGGATAACAAATAATGGTGATTACCATAAGAAGCTGGAGGCTGCTCTTGCAGAATACCTCAAGGTTCCTTATGTAAGTCTTTTCACCAATGGTACCTTGCCATTACTTACTGCATTGCAGGCGCTTCGTGTAACAGGTGAGGTTATTACTACTCCATATAGCTTCGTTGCTACTACTCACAGTATTTGGTGGAATGGTTGCAAGCCTGTCTTCGTTGACATTGATCCTGCTACTGGTAATCTCGATCCAAACAAGATAGAGGCTGCTATCACTCCTAAGACTACTGCTATTATGCCTGTGCATGTGTATGGAAAGCCTTGCGATACCAAGGCTATTCAGGATATTGCAGATAAGTATGGCTTGAAGGTTATTTATGATGCTGCTCATGCTTTTGGTGTAGAAGTAAATGGAGAGAGCATCTTGAATGCTGGTGATATGAGCACTTTGAGTTTCCATGCAACTAAGGTTTATAACACCATCGAAGGTGGTGCCATGGTTATGCATGACGAGAAAACCAAGAAGCGTATTGATTATTTGAAGAACTTCGGCTTTGCAGGAGAAACCGAGGTCGTTGGTCCTGGTATCAATAGTAAGATGGATGAGATGCGTAGTGCTTATGGTTTGCTTAACTTGAAGCAGGTAGATGCTGCAATTGAGGCTCGTCATCAGGTAGCTATCAAGTATCGTGAGTTTTTGCGCAATGTAGAGGGCATTACCTTCTTCGATGATATGCCTGGTGTTCGTCATAACTATAGCTATTTCCCAATTTTCATAGATGCGGAGAAGTATGGTATGACTCGTGATGAACTTTATGCAAAGATGAAGTCTCAGAATGTATTGGGTCGTCGTTACTTCTATCCATTGATTAGTGAGTTTTCTACCTATCGTGGTTTGGAGAGTGCTGATCCTGAGAATCTTCCTAATGCCCACAAGATGGCAAATAGCGTAATCTGCTTGCCTATGCATCATGCATTGAGTGATGAAGATATTCAGAGAACTTTGGATTGTATCTTAAAATAACATTACATGGAACAAAAAAAGTTAATGTTGCTTGGGGGATTGCGCTATCTTCTTCCTGTTATAGAAGAGGCGCATAAGCTAGGCGTTTATGTCATTACAGCTGATTATCTTCCAGATAATATTGCTCATAAATATTCTGATGAGTATTGTAATGTGAGCATTATAGATAAGGATGCTGTTTTAAAGGAAGCTCAAAGGTTACAGATTGATGGTATTTTATCTCATGCGGTTGACCCTGGTGTGACAACTGCTGCTTATGTTGCAGAAAAAATGGGACTACCATTCCAATGCTCTTATAAAGCAGCCTGCATACTTCAAGACAAATCTCTTTTCCGTCAATTTTTGTCTGAGCATGATTTCAATTGTCCCCATGCTAAAGGATATACAAGCATTGAAGATGCATTAAATGATGTAGATTACTTTACTTGGCCTGTAATCGTAAAACCTGTTGATTCTGCAGGAAGCAAGGGCGTAACAAAGGTAGAGAAGAAAGAATCTTTAAAAGAGGCTATTGAGATTGCTTTGGAATCTTCGATTTCTAAGCATTTTATTATAGAGGATTTCTTAGATAAGGTGGGAGCTCAATCAAGTGCTGATATTTTTTCAGTTGAGGGAAAGTTAGTTTATCCTGCTTATTCTGATCAATTGTTTGATAAGAATGCTGCAAATCCATATACTCCTGCTATAGAAATTTGGCCTTCTTCTATGCCTCAAGAATTTCAAGATGATTTAACCGAGCAGTTACAAAGATTGATAACTCTTCTTGGAATGAAAACAGGTATTTATAATGTCGAGTCACGTGTATGTTCTGATGGTAAAGCTTATATCATGGAGGTCTCACCTCGTGGAGGAGGCAATCGTATAGCAGAACTACAAGATATGGCTACCGGACAAAAATTGATTAAGAATGAGATATTGAAGGCTCTTAATATGCCTTTGGATCATATTACAGCCCCAAAGTATGATGGAGTTTGGTGCAATTATATCCTTCATTCTTCTCATGCAGGAATCTTGGAAACTGTTGAGATTGATGATTCTTTTCGTCAGCAATATATAAAAGATGAGGGCTTGATAGTAAAAAAGGGTGATGCTATTCATCCTTTTACGGGTGCTAATACTTCGCTTGGTACTTTATTTTTGCGAGCAGAAAATCGCAAAGAACTGGATACTATTATTGGTAGTATAGATGATTTCGTAAAAATTAAATTAAGTTGATATGGATTTTCAAGCAATATATCTTAGAAATAAGTTTTGGATTAAGGATTATTTGAAAGGCTCTCCAATTGGTAAGCCCTATAAGGAAGTGAAGTATATTCAGGAGCATTCTGCGGAAGAAGGAAAAGGAATTCGTGAATCAGCACTTCATTCTTTAATGGATTATGCACGTGCTCATTCTGCGTTTTATAAAAACGTGAAGGGATATAATTTGAAAGATTTTCCAATCATGAACAAAGCTTCTTTGATAGAGCATTATGATGAAATTCGAGTTAAGGAAGATGAGATTCCTGGTCAAGTTGGACCGGTACATATTCAGACAACATCTGGATCTACTGGTACTCCTTTCAAAATTCCGCAAGATACTCGTAAGCGTATGCGTCGTATTGCAGAACTGAAGTATTTTGGAGCAAAAGCAGGATTCAAGACTCATGATAAGTTGATACATCTTCGTACATGGAACAAATGGCAGCAGAAAACTTCTAAACAAATTAAGTCCGAGAATATTATCCCATTCGATATAGCTAGTATGGGTGATGACGACTTGAAGCGTCTATGTGAGTTGACTATTTCTTCTAAGGCTGTTTGTTTGAGAGGGTATGCTTCTTCTTTGGGTAAACTGGCACAATATGCAGATGGAAAGGGATATAAATTTCCACATCTTAAATTAGCAATTGCTGGTGCAGAATCTTTGCAGGATGATGTACGACAGTTATTTAAACGTGTGATGAAGGCTGATATTCAGTCTCAATATGCCAATGAAGAATGTGGTATTCTTGCTCAGGAACGAGTTCCAACAAAGGATACTGATAATCCTATGTATTGGAATTATGCTAGTTATTTCTTTGAAGTACTAAAATTTGATTCTGATGAACCTGTAGATTATGGTGAGTTGGGAAGAATAGTAATCACTGACTTGTACAATTATGCATTTCCTCTTATCCGTTATGACAATGGTGATACTGCAGTTTTATTGCCTCCTGATGAGTTTAGCAATGGTTATCCTGTGCTCGGAAAGCTCTTTGGAAGACGCTTTGATTTGACGTATTCTGTTGATAATAAGGCGATTCACCCCCTTTCCTATGGACGTATTTTAAAGCATTATGACAGTATTGTTCAATGGCAAGTTATTCAAAATTCAAAGACAGATTTTGTTGTTAAGCTTGTTATGAGACGAGAGGATGATTCTGTAGTTAAGATGATTTCGCAATTTAAGGAGTTCTTAGGTGAGGCGGCTAATATCTCTATCGAATATGTGAATGATATTCCTGTCCTTGCATCTGGAAAGAGAAAACCTGTTGTTAATAATTGGAAAAAATAATTATATGAAAAAAATTTTGTTTTTAGGTTCGAATAAAGGTGTCTTCCAAATGGTATCTGAAGCGAATAAGCTTGGTTATTATACGATAGTAACAGATTATTTAGAACCGGAAAAGTCAAATGCCAAACAAATTGCATCGGAGTATTGGATGCTAAGTACAGCTGACATTGATGCATTGGAATTGAAATGTAAGGAGAACTCTATTGGTGGCATTGCCTGTGGAATCAGTGGGTTCAACATTAATTCGGCTTTGGAATTGACTAAACGTTTGGATTTACCATTTTATTGTACACGTGAAACGAGACAAAAGTCTCTTATAAAGTCTGATTTTAAGGCTATGTGCAAAAATGCAAAAGTCCCAGTAGCAAAAGATTTTTTTGTTAGTAATCCTCCTACAGAGGCAGAGTTGTCCGCTATTGAATTTCCTGTAATGGTAAAGGCTGTTGACCAAGGTTCTAATAGAGGAATGAGCTATTGTCATAAAAAAGAAGACATTTTACCAGCTATAAACTATGCACATACATTTTCTAAAAATGAAAAGTTCATTATCGAAAGAATGTTGCATGGAGTCGAATATACAGCATATTATGCATTGGCTAATGGTGAAGCCTCATTGGTATGCCTTTATACCGACTTATCACAGCCTGGCACTCCTAATAGTTGTTATGCAATTAATACAACAGCCTGTGATAAGCTTGATTTATATTTGAAAGAGGTGGATCCATACTTTAAAGACATGCTGAAAAATGAAGGTATGAAAGAAGGTATCTGCTGGATAGAACTAATTCTTGACAAAGATGGTCATTTTTATGCTCTTGATATGGGGTATCGTATGACAGGTGACATGATGGCAATTCCTATAATGGACGTGTATGGGTTTAATTCTTATAGATGGATGGTTGAAATAGCAGCTGGTATAAAGCATAAAAAAGAAGATTTGCCTTTACTTAAAGGCAACAAACCTGAAAAATGTGGTTGTTCTTATATTCTGTGGTCAGATGGTAAGCCAGGAACTGTTGCAGAAATAGTTGGTTTAGAAGATGTCTTAAATAACGAGAATATTATTTTAACAACAGATGTAAAAATAGGTAGTAAGTATAAAGCTTATCAGTATTTATTGACATTTTCTTTTACGTGTGATGATGTTGAGACTGTATGTCAAACTATAGAAAAGATTAATCACGTAAAGGTGTTAAATACTGAGGGTGTAGATGTGTCCATTCACTTTACAGATTTTGATAGGTTGAGAAAAATTTACTATAGTAATTAGATATGACTGTAAATTCTGATTTAAAAAAGAATCTTAATACACTAGATGTACTTTCCGTTGCTTTTGGAGCTATGATAGGCTGGGGCTGGGTTGTGTCTTCAGGGCAATGGATAACATCTGGTGGCGTTTTAGGTACAGTTATTGGTTTCCTCATAGGTGGTTTGATGATATATTTTGTAGGTCTTGCCTATGCCGAATTGACTACGGCTATGCCTAAATCAGGAGGTGTTCAAAACTTCTGTTATGCAGCCTTTGGTACTGTGGGAGCCTTTGTAAGTACTTGGGCATTGATATTGAGTTATGTCGGAGTCGTGTGTTTTGAGGCAGTATCATTCCCTACTATCATACAATATATTTTTCCTGGATTCTTAAAAGGATATTTATATACCGTAAAGGGCTTTGATATTTATGCATCATGGTTGATAATAGCTATAATAACAGCTGCATTAATTGTCTATATCAATATTAAAGGAACAAAAAAGGCAGCCAAATTACAGAATATCTTGACCTGTATTATTGCAGGAGTAGGATTGATATTACTAGCAGGTTCCGCTTTTGCAGGAAATACAGATAATATAAGCCAACAATTATTTGTTGGTGATAATACTATTTCTGTTATTGAAAATGTAGCTAAAGCTGCTATCATGACACCTTTCTTCTTATTTGGCTTCGATGTAATTCCTCAGGCAACTGAGGAGATAAATATGCCATTGAAGAGGTTGGGGCGTATGATGATTCTATCCATAGCAATGGCGGTAGGTTTTTACGCTTTGGTTGTATTGGCAATAGGTTATGTGATGAATGGTAATCAGATGGTTACATCTATGCAAGGTGCAGGATTGGTTACAGCAGATGCGATGGCTATCGCTTTTAATAGTCATACGATGGCAAAAGTCTTAATTGTTGGAGGACTTTGTGGTATCATAACTAGTTGGAATTCTTTCTTGATTGGTGGAAGTCGGGTTATGTTTGCCATGGCTAAGTCAAGGATGATTCCAAGTAGCTTTGCTAAATTACATCCTGTCTATAAACCCCCATTTGTAGCGTTGCTGTTATTAGGTTTGACATCAATTATAGCTCCTTTCTTTGGGAGAGTTATGTTGGTCTGGATAGTTGATGCAGCTAACTTTGCCTGCTGCCTAGCATACTGTATTGTTTCTTTGTCATTTATTGTTTTGCGAAAGAAGAAAGCAGATTTGAAGAGACCATATCGGGTAAGACATGCCTATTGGGTCGGTATTATGGCTGTTCTTATGTCAGGTTTTATGGCTGCAATGTATCTGATACCTGGTTCTGCTTGTACTCTTGTATGGCAAGAAATGATAATAGTAGTTGGATGGACGCTTCTGGGTATCTTTTTGGGAATTAGAGGCAAGATAGTGTATAAAGATTCTTTTGCTTCAAACATGGAGTCCTAATTTTTTATAGATGTTTTTTTGTTAATGGATAAAACTCTAGATTTTGTAATCAATATAATAATTAGTATCGCGTAGAAAAAGATGCAACAAGAATCATTAAAGAATAAAACGATAAAAGGAGTAGGATGGAGTGCTGCTGATGCCTTTTTAGGACAGGGAGTAACTTTCATTGTTGGTTTGGTATTGGCACGCCTTCTCTCTCCTGATGAATATGGATTGATTGGTATTTGCTTGATCTTTACAACAGTTCTCAACGGTATTGTTGATAGCGGATTTAGCAATGCCTTGATACGAAAGAAAGACGTGACAGATGAGGATTACAACACTATGTTTATGACCAATATGGCTATTAGCATAGTATTGTATGTTCTTCTTTTTGTAAGTGCTCCATTTGTATCTGATTTCTTTCATCGTGTAGAATTAACAGCATTAGTAAGAGCCACTGGATTGATACTCTTTTTTAATGCATTATCTATCACGCAGGTAACAATTCTAACAAAGAAAATCGATTTCAAGACCAAAACAAAAGCTTCACTTGTTTCTGCTATAATTAGTGGAGTGATAGGTATTGCTTTGGCGTTTATGGGATATGGGGTTTGGTCTTTAGTAGCTCAACAACTTTCTAAGCAGTTATTATATACTTTATGCTTATGGATATTGAATAAATGGTGGCCAAAATTTACGTTTTATAAGGATAGTTTTAGGTATATGTGGGGATTCGGCTGGAAACTTCTTGCTAGCGGCATCCTTAATAATGTATGGAACCAGTTATATCAGGTTGTTATAGGAAGATGCTATACTCCTTCAACTCTAGGACACTATACTCGAGCTAATGAATATGCAAGCATATTTTCATCAAATCTTACATCAATTGTCCAGCGAGTTAGTTATCCTGTTTTGGCAGAAATACAGGATGATAAGAAACGAATGGTTCAAGGATATAGAAAAGTTATCAAGGTTACAATGTTTGTTACTGCTGTATGTATGATTTCGTTAGGAGCAGTTTCAGAACCCTTGATATATACTTTAATCGGAACAAAGTGGTATGAGGCTGCAACATATCTTCCTTTAATATGTATATCAATGTCTTTGTATCCTTTGCATGCTATCAATCTTAACATTCTTCAAGTTATAGGTAGAAGTGACATATTCCTTTATTTGGAAGTTTTAAAGAAGTTTGTGGGACTAGTTCCGCTTGTAATAGGAGTTTTTTGTGGCATTTATTATATGCTATTGGCTTCAATCTTCACAGGTATTATAAGTTTATATCTTAATACTTGGTACACTGGCAAAACTCTGAATTATACTTTTTGGAATCAGTTGCATGATATTGCACCATCTTATTTTACAGCTTTTGTTATCGCTGTTACTGTTTATTTTTTGAAGTTTTTAATTTTACCATGTTATATAGTATTGGTACTTCAGATAATCGTAGGAATAATTGTCGGTTTAAGTATTAGTGAACTTCTTAAATTTGAAGAATATATTGAGTTAAAGTCGATTGTGATTAAAATGATAACAAGAAAAAAATAAAGATATGGAATACCCGAAATTTAAAGTGTGTGTAAGATGTTTTACCTTTAATCAGGCAAAATACATAGAGGATACAATGAATGGTTTTGTCATGCAACAAACAGATTTTCCGTTTGTTTGTTGTATTGTTGATGATGCCTCTACAGATGGTGAGCAAGATGTAATAAAAAAGTATATGGATATGCATTTTGATTATTCTCCAACTTCTGTTTCATTCGAAAAAGATACAGATTATGCCCATATTCATTATGCGCAGCATAAGGAAAACAAAAACTGTTATTTTGCGGTATTGTTTTTAAAGAGGAATTTGCATTTTAGGAAAGAAAGCTATTTAAAATATATATATATTGCAAAATGGAGAGATAACTGTGAGTATGAGGCGATATGTGAAGGAGATGATTATTGGATTGATTCTTTAAAACTTAAAAAGCAAGTTGGTTATATGGATGAACATCCTTCTTGTGGTATGTGTTATACTTGTTGTAAATATTTTAACCAAAAGAAAGGAATAATCGAAAAGAAATCATGGGGTGGTCCATATACAGAGTTTAATGAGTTAATTAAAGAATGTACTGTACCAACATTAACGGTACTTTTACGTATGAAAATGCTCAAAGAATATGAGAAAGAGGGACATTATGTTGGAAAAGGTTGGCTAATGGGAGATTATCCGATGTGGCTATGGTTTTCACATGAGACCAGTATTTATTTTTTAAAGGATGTTACTAGTATTTATAGAGTTTTAGAAAATTCTGCATCTCATTCCTCAAAATTAGACGTACAAGAAATGTTCATTTATTCTACCTATGATATGCTCTCTTATTTTTGCAATTTGTATAATTGTAATCATATATTACCTCCGGATTGGTTATATCGCCATCTGTTTAATACTGCTGTCATGTATGGTGCTAAAGATAAGGCTAAAGAATATTATGCACAAATAATACATCCAACAATTAAGCAAATGATTAAATATAAGATTTGCACTAATAGTTTTCTATACAAAGTATTATCCTCTTGTTTATTTTATACAAAATGATACCATCTATAATCATCTATTCTTTTACAATTTCACTGACGCTTTTGCTGTTTACCTTGATTCCAAGCGTTAGATGGCGTAAAGGCTTACTTGTAGGGAATCTGTTAAAAGTATTTGTTTCAAGTTTTATTGTTTCATATCCGTTGTTTCTGTTATTAGCTTCTCGCTATGATATAGGAACGGATTATGCAAACTACGAAAAACTTTATATTTATTATATTGAGTCTGGTATTACAAGTTTCGAACCATTTTTTGCAAGTCTATTTTGGATAGGAGATAATTATAATATGAATTTTGATTCTTTTATTGTATTTTCTTCCTTAATTTGTATTGTCATACCATTTGGTTATATAAAAAATTCTTTTCCAAAGAATGATGTCTTTTTAGCAGTTTTTACACTGATTGTCTTATTGTTTGGTTCATGGTTTAATATTATTAGACAATGTACTGCAATGGGCATTATATTAATTGCTATTCATTATTTAATCGAAAGAAATATAATAGGTTATTTGTTTTTTATTATATTGGCATCATTATGTCATAGTAGCTCCCTTGTTTTATTACCTTGCGTGTTCTTCATAAGACTTTTCAATAAGTCTATGAGCAAAGTAAAAGTTATAAAACATTTGTTCTTTTTAGGACTCATATGTGTATTATTGGTGTTTTTGTATTTACGTTTTGGTGCAAATTTAGCTTATTATGATCATGTTTCTGGTGAAGAAGCTGATGGTATAACATCAAAATGGTTTCTGATTTTTTCTGCTTTTTTATATGTTCCAGAGTTTTTGTTATTTAAATATATTCTTAGGGAGGATAATAAATATTCAATATTATATGCATTGTTAATATTGGAGTTTACTTGTTATTTATTTGGTCTTTATATGAATTTAGGTTATCGTATTGGACAATTATTTTCGCTAGTTCATGTTTATTTACTTCCAAGAGTAGTTTGTTGTGCACATAGACATAAAATAGAGTTTGTTAAACCTTATATTTATTCTCTATTGGTTGCTCTTTTTTATTTTACGACATTTATTGCAAAATATAATGGCGTATATAACTATAAGTATAAAATTTCTATATTTAAAGAATTATTTCCAATTATATAACAATTTAGTTTTATGAATGAAAAGAAAATATCTATAATTACTGTTTGTTATAATGCCCAAGAAACAATTCAATATACTATTGATTCTGTTTTATCACAGCAATATAGTAATTTTGAATATATCATTATTGATGGGCAGAGTACTGATATGACGTGTTCTATTTTGTCTTCAATAAATAACCCCAAATTTAAATATATATCCGAGCCTGATGAAGGAATATACGATGCAATGAATAAAGCATTAGGCATTGCAAGTGGAGATTTCTTGATCTTTTTAGGAGCGGATGATTTGTTTTATTCTGATAAGGTTCTTCTGGATGTTGTACCTTTTCTAATAAGACAAAATGTTGTTTATTATGGTGATGTTTTACTGAAAAGAGGTAGGAATCTCTATGATGGTAAATTCTCAAGATGGAAATTCGGATATAAAAATATTTGTCATCAATCAGTTTTTTATCCAAAAGGTATATATAAATCCCATTTATATGATAAAGATTATAGACTTGTTGCTGATTGGGTATATAACCTTCAATTGTTAAAAGAAGGGATTAAATTTGTATATATTAATAACACCGTTGCGATTTATAATAATGAAGATGGTGCAAGTTCAAGCAATTCTGATATTAAGTTTTTGAATGATAGAAAAAAAATGATAATATCTTCTGTCGGTTACTTCCCATATTATATCGGAAAAATGCTAAAAGTATACAATAAAATTAGGCGTTTGTTTTGTACTTCTTTGTAAATCTTAGAACAAAATATTGTTTTTTTGTTTGACCCTTAATTTTAACATAATGATTTCTGTATGTATTGCAACCCATAACGGTGAACGTTATATTAAAGAACAAATTATTTCTATACTTTGTCAGCTAGATAGTACAGATGAAGTTGTTATTTCAGATGATGGTTCTACTGATAAAACTTTAGACATACTCTGTAGCTTTCATGATAAGAGAATTACTATATACAAATATAAACAACCTTCAAAGTCAAAACATACACATGCTTATGTATGTAGAAATTTTGAAAATGCATTAAATCATGCTAAAGGTGATTTTATCTTTCTTGCTGATCAAGATGATTGGTGGATGCCTGATAAGGTTGAAAAATGTTTGTTGGCCCTGAAAAACAATATATTAGTTGTTCATAGAGCAGAACTATGTAATAGTAAACTAGAATTTTGTGGCCGATTAATGTACAATGATAATTTTGTTTTTAGAAATTATTTGTCTCTAAAAAATGGTAAGTATTATGGTTGTACCCTTGCTTTTCGAAGGGAACTTCTAGATATTATATTGCCGTTTCCTAAGAAACTCATGTTACATGATCATTGGATTGGATGTTTGGCAGAACTGAAAGGGTGTGTTTATTATGAAAGAGTTCCATTGATTAAATATAGATTACATGGTGATAATACGTCGGGAGGTTCTTCCCCAAATTCAATTTTCTTTCAATGCTGGTATAGAATATATATGTTCTATCATTTAATTATGCGTTTTCTATTAAAAAGATAATGAATATTTACGAACCAACTTTAATTGATTCAAAAGAGGAAGAAGATGTGTTGTGGCAGAAAGCCACAATAGTCTTTGATACTTCTGCTTTATGTAGCTTGTATGATCTTACTAATCATTATCGCCTGACTATGGTTTCTATTTTGTCTTCTTTAAAAGATAGAATTTGGATACCATATCAGGTAAAAGAGGAATATTTGTGCAATAGGAAAAAAGCGATAACAAATCCGATAGTAGAGAAGTATCGTCTTCCTGAAGTGACAAATAGTCATTTTGTAAAAGCTGTAAGAGAATGTATAAAGCAATGGGAAACTAATAAATATTATCATCCCTATATAGATTCTGACCAGCTTAAAGATTTGAAAGATGAAGTAGAAGAAGCTAATAAGCATATTAGAGTAATTAAGACTTTAATCCAAGATCAGTATAATTCCAGAATCGCTGAAATTAAAAAGATTGCAGAAAATGATTCCTTGTTGGAACTTGTTAATAGCTTTAAGACAGGTTCTCCTTATTCGTATAAAACGATTTTAGAAATAATGAGAGAAGGAGACTTTCGCTATCGTAATCAAATTCCGCCTGGATATGAGGATGCAAAAGGTAAAGAAGGGATTCGTAAATATGGTGATCTGATAATCTGGAAATCTCTTCTTGATTATGCCAAAGAATCTTCTTGTGATATTATTTTTGTATGTAATGACAATAAGAAAGATTGGATTCAACAAACTGGAGTAGATAAAGGTAAACCTCAGCCTGAACTTCTTGTTGAGTTTCTGGAAGAGACTGGTCGTAAGATTTTGTTTTATAAGCCTTCTTCTTTTATTGAAAAGCTTAAAGCTCTTTATGGTAAGAAGCCGGATGAACTTCCTCTTTTTGATGAATTGGATAATGTTGCCTATGCTCTTGGACGTCTTGCTCATGAACGACAATTAATTCAAAGTCATTCTGGGGATAGAATTTATCTTCGATGTCAAAGTTGTGGGCATGAATTTTCTATTTGGACTGATGATTTATATTTAGATTGGGAATCATCAAGTTATGATGACCGAGAAATGGGTGAAGAAATTGAATGGTGTTCTGAATCGAGTGTAGGTTGTCCTTATTGTGTAAACGAAATAAATTTATCGTTTTATGTATATGAGTATCCCGTAGGAATATTCAATGAAGGTCATGTTGAGAGTGATGGGGCTGATTTGTTGAATGATCCTGATATAGAAAAGATTAGTCCGATATCTGATAACTTTAGTTCTTCTGATGTTTGCTGGAAATGTGGCGAAGAGGCAAGAGTTGATGATATGGGATTATGTGAGGGGTGTAGATTAGAGTATGAGGAATATATAAATTCAAAAGATTAAAATAAAAGGTATGAAATATGGTATAATTACGCATTATGATGTACATAATCATGGTGCACTGCTTCAGCTTAACGCTTTAAAGCAAGTCTTGAAATCATATAGTATCGATGCACAGGCTCTTCAGTTTGACAAAAACTATGATTTTATGGGCAGAGATATGAAGGCAAAATATGAGATTTCGCTTAAATCGATTGGTATTTATATGAAGTATTTCTTTGAGAAAGGCTTTCGATGTTTTGCATACAACTTTAAGAAGAAAAAGATTTTAGATCAATTCCGTTCTTCTGCAAATCTTATTGGTGACTATTATACGGAATGTAGCAATCTAAATGGCGTTATAGTGGGTAGCGATGAGGTCTTTGCTCTACACACTGGACCTACACCTGCATTTTTTGGACACTGTTTACCAGCTAGTAAAGTTTTTGCTTATGCAGGCTGTTTTGGTCCAACAACGATTAATGATGTTGATAGATGGCATGCAAGAGCATTTGTTTCTAGTGGTCTGGCAAGTATGTGTGGACTAAGTATGCGCGATCAAAATTCAATATCCATTGCCAAGGAATTAACAGGGATTACTCCTGAATTAGTTTGCGATCCAGTTATTCTTTATGGATATGAGAAAGAAATTGATAGTTCAAAACAGATGCATCATAAACCCTATATGGTAGTTTATTCTTATGATGGAAAGTTCGAAGATTCTGCTAATGAAATCATGGCTTATGCAAAGAAAAAGGGGCTTCAAATTGTATCTCCCGGTTTTTATCAGAAGTGGGCTGATATTAATGTAAATTGTGATCCGATAGAATTGCTAGCATGGTTTAAAGGTGCTCAATGTGTTGTAACAAATACATTCCATGGATGTGTACTTAGTATTATTACTGGCCGCGAAATGGCTGTTAAACTCAGAGGAAATGCTAATAAACTTCTTAATTTGATGACAGAATATAAAATTGAGAATCGGGAGTTTGGTAACACACGATCACTTGATGATATATTTTCAGCTAATGTTGACTGGAATGCCGTTAATGACCAAATTAAACTAAGGAGAGCAAGCTCGATGGCTTATCTGAAAAAAATGATAGAATTATAATGAATATACTTGATACTTCTGCAATTAGAAAATGTACAAGTTGTCAAATGTGTGCTGCCGTTTGTCCAAAGGGGGCAATAACTATAGAACTAGACATGAATGGTTTTTATCGACCTATAGTTGATGACACCAAGTGTGTAGATTGCTCTATTTGCACTAAAGTATGCTATAAATTTGATACTTGTATATCTGTTTCTGATAATCAAAAGCTAAATTCTACCATTCTGTATGGTGGTTTCGTCAAGGATCCGAAATTGTTGAACAAGACGACTTCTGGAGGTATAGCCGATCTGTTGGCGCATCAACTTGTCAAGGATGGATATAAGTGTGTTGGTGTAGTTTATGATTCAGAAAATGATAATGCTAAAGATATTATAGCTAGTCATGAAAACGAACTCAAAGACTTTAAAGGTTCTAAATACATTCAATCTTATACTTTTTCGGCTTTCAAGGAAATAGTTAAAACCTGTAAGACTGAAAAGTATGCTGTCTTTGGTACTCCGTGTCATATCTACGCTTTAGATAGATTTTTGAAATTGAAAAGAGTTAGAGACAATTTTGTGTTGATTGATCTTTATTGTCATGGTTGTCCTTCTATGAATGTTTGGAAGAAATTTATAAAGGATGTCAAAATAAAGACTCGTCAATCCAAGATTGATTATGTCAATTTCAGAAGTAAAATTAAGGGATGGGGTAGCTTTTACGTAGTAGTAGTAGTAGATGGAAAACCTATATATTACAGTAGCGACGATAAGAATAATGATTTTTATGACCTGTTTTTTTCAGACCACATATTGAATGAAGCATGTCACGACTGTAAGTTACGTAGTACTTTAGACTATACGGATATTCGTTTGGGTGACTTCTGGGGAAAACAATATGTATTGAATGATAAAGGTGTTTCGGCTATAAGTCTTGTTTCGGATAAAGCGCATTCTTTATTTTCAGAAATCTCTTCTCATGTTATTTATCACCAAGAGAAATATGATGATTTTCTGCCATGGCAAAGTTGGGGTAAGATACATGCTCCCAATCAGTCTTTAAGAGAATTGATGCTTAAACAACTACAAGATGAAAAAGTTCCATTGCATGAAACTGTCATCAGTTTTAAAGGACATCAGACTTTCTTTACGAAAATGATTGGTATTGCCAAAAGTATTGTGCATTTATTACCTCTTTCGTTTGAAAAGCAAATTCGTTGGCTATTTTATCATATAAAAAAATAATATGCTATGGTGTCTAGAATTGCAGTTATTATGTCTCTCTATCGTAATGATACAATAGAGTATGTTACGCTGGCAGTGGAGAGTATATTGAATCAAACATATTCTGATTTTGACTTTTATATTCAATATGATGGTCATGTAAAGGATGAAGTAGATTTGTTTCTCTCCAGCTTATCAGATACCAGAATTCATATCTATAGAAGAGATGTAAATAAAGGATTAGCTAAATCCTTGAATGAGTCGTTGGCTGTTGTTATGCCCTTGGACTATCAATTTATAGCGCGTATGGATGCTGATGATATTTCAACCCCGGATCGATTTGAAAAGCAAGTTAATTATTTGCAGAATCACCCAGAAGTAGATGTAGTAGGTGGAGCAATCAATGAAATTGATGAAAATGGTATGAATAGAGGAAAAGTTACTTCTTATCCTTGTACATCAGAAGAGTGTCGTGCTTTCTTTGCAAAACGAAATCCTGTGGCTCATCCAACAGTAATGTTCAGACGTAGCTTTTTTGATAAGGCTGGTTGGCTTTATCCTACAGATTATGTTCGTAATGAGGATACTAGATTATGGCATGAGGGATATAAGCATGGATGTAAGATTGCTAACATACCTGATGTTGTTCTTAATTTCCGGATGACAGATGATATGTTTAAAAATCGACGCAATGGTAAGGAGTTTGCTGAAAGCCAATTGAAGTTGCGTCTGCAAATCAAGAAAGATCTGGGCTATGGATTTATGGCAGTAGTTTATGCCTATGCAATGTATATATTGATGATATCGCCTAGCTGGTTGTTGAAACTTGCATATAAGGTTTTGAGATGAGCATATACAGAAGACAAATGGTTCTGTTGAACTTAGAAAACTTTACATCTAATAGTTATTGATAAATGATAAATTCTTTGTTTATAGGATTGATTCAATCATCTGTTGATTCTTCTTATAGCTTGACAAAGGTTCCTTCTGCGCAAGATTGGCAATTGTTATATAATCTGGCAGAAAAGCAGGCGCTTTTGGGTGTCTGCTTTTATGCCATAAAAAGGTTACCGTCAGCTCAAACAGTAAATCTTCCGTTGAAGTTGAAAATGCAATGGCTTGGCATGGCGGTTATGATAGAGAAAAGGAATAGACTGATGAACGAAAGATGCCATGAATTAAGTTCAAGGCTCTCTGCTTTGGGCTTTAATTCTTGCATTCTGAAAGGTCAAGGAGTTGCTGCTATCTACAATCAAATTGATGATACGAATTCGTTAGGAGTATTACGCCAACCTGGAGACATTGATATTTGGGTAGAAGGGGGGCTTCTGTCATTACAGGTCTTGGCAAAGAAACTTCACCAACCTTTTAAGGTTACAGAACAGCATTCTGATTTGAAGTTCTTCGATGATGTGGAAGTTGAAGCTCATTTTATTCCGACGATGCTAAGTGATCCGTTTGTCAATAGACGTTTGCAAAGATGGATAAAGAATTTGGAAAAGAATCAATTTGCCAATAAAAATGATTTGAATTTCTGTGTTCCAACGCTGGAGTTCAATCTTGTATATCTTCTGATTCATACCTATCGTCATCTTTTTGGTGAAGGAGTAGGTTTGAGGCAAGTGATGGATTACTATGTATTGCTGAACTCTACAGAAGTTAAAGAGCTAACTCCCGAGGCTTGGAATAGAACCAAAAAGGAAGCGTTGTCTGAACTTAGTTCTCTGAATTTGGAAGGTTTCACTGCTGGTATGATGTGGGTGTTGTCTGAAGTCTTTGGATTAAAAGAAGAATTGATGCTTTGTAATCCCTGTAAAAAGCATGGTGAGTTCATTCTCAACGAAATCATGCTAGCAGGTAATATGGGGCATTATGATGAACGGTTAAAATCTCTCTATCAAGTTTCCAAAATGAAACGTTTTCTGATGAGGAATTTCCATACGCTCAGGTTGCTTAGATTGTATCCTCTAGAAACAATCTTTACTCCTCTTTCCAGAATGTGGATATGGGTTTGGAGAAAGAGTATGGGATGGGTATAGTAGAAACAAAACTAACTTCATGTTTAAATTATGTTTTTCAAAAGATTATTTGATATAGTAGCATCCCTCTGCGGTTTGCTTTTGATATGGTGGATATTTCCGCTGGTGGCTTTTCTTATTCATAAGAAGATGCCAGGAGGTTCGGCTTTCTTTGTTCAGAAGAGAGTGGGAAAGGGTGGTAAGTTGTTTAAGTGCCATAAGTTCCGCTCGATGGTGGTGAGTCATAATGGTTCATCGGTATCGGTAGCGGGTGATAGTAGAATCACTCCATTTGGTGCGAAGCTCCGCCATTATAAGATTGATGAGTTACCGGAACTTTGGGATGTGTTGATTGGTAATATGAGTTTTGTGGGACCTCGTCCTGATGTTCCTGGTTATGCTGATAAGTTGGAGGGTGATGACAGGGATGTGCTGAAGCTTCGTCCTGGCATCACTGGTCCTGCTACCTTGAAATATCGCCTAGAGGATGAAATGATTTCTGAGTATGTGACAAAGAAACAGGCTGAGGGTGATACTCGCCCTATGCAGGAGATAGCTACTGAGTATAATGACAAGGTGATATATCCAGATAAGGTTCGCCTCAACTGCTATTACTATCGCCATTACTCCTTCTGGAAGGATATCGAAATGATATTCGCTACCGTGCTTGGTAGAAAAGTGAAGTTTGCAGGGGAGGAAGTATAGTTCTTCATGGATGAAATTTATGAATGGCTGAATCCTCGGATTCCTGTGGAGTATGTGCTTATCTCCTTTCTTGTGCTTTCTGTTGCAATCGTGATAGGATTGTTAGTGATGAAAGGGCACAGGGCGAAGAGGTTCGTGCTTGGGGCTTTGCTTGCGGAATATTACTTTCTGGTGCTTTGCTCTACTGTGATTTGTAGAGCAAGTCATGGGGAACGACATATTGGGTTGATTCCATTTTGGAACTATCTTGATATTTGGAATCGGGTGGATTATCCTGCTGACTTGATTGAAGTGCTGCTGAATATCGCACTCTTCGTGCCAATAGGATTGCTGCTTGGAGGAATTGGTTTTAAAACCAAGAAAATTCTCTTATTGGGAATCTGCTTATCGGGGATTATTGAGGTTTCACAATTCGCCTTTTGCAAAGGGCTTTGTGAAACGGATGATGTAATGCATAATAGTGTGGGGGCATTCCTAGGATATTTGGGATTCCTAGGAATTCTTAAAGGGAAAAGAAGGTTGTTTTCGAAATTCTCTGGCTCTCTTTAGAAAGAAGGATTTTTTCGAAAACCTACCCGTCCTTCCTTACCCTTAAGGAAGGCTCCACCTCTCACCCCAGCCCTCTCTCCTCAGGAGCGAGGGAGAAAACCGCCCTACTCGGTGCTCGGAACCGCTTCGCTATAAGGTTGGCGGACCATCAAAGGTCTTCTCCAGTTTTTGCGGGCTGGGACCGCCTGGGGTAGATGGGTTACCGTCTGGGGATAAGGTGCTGATAATTAATGATTAAACTTTAAATACAATATACAAATGGAAGAAAGAAAGACTATTTATCTTTGTCTGGCTCACATGAGCGAGACTGGTGAGGAACAGAAATACGTGAAGGAGGCATTTGATACCAACTGGGTGGTGCCTCTGGGTCCTAACGTGAATGGTTTTGAGGATGATCTCAAGGCTTTCGTTTCTAAGAACAGCGATGGCTCTGAGTTGTCTCGTGAGGTGGTGGCACTGAGTGCTGGTACTGCTGCCGTTCATTTGGGTTTGCTGGCTAGTGGCGTAGGCCCTGGTGATGAGGTTTGCGTGCAGAGCTTTACTTTCTGTGCTTCTTCTCATCCTATTACTTATCTCGGTGCTACTCCTGTGTTCATCGATTCTGAGCCTGATTCATGGAATATGGATCCGGAGTTGTTGGAGAAGGCGATTATCGACCGCAAGGAGAAGACGGGCAAGTATCCTAAGGCTATTGTTCCTGTTGCTCTCTATGGTATGCCTTACGATTGCGATAAGATCATGGCGATTGCTGATAAGTATGGTATTCCTGTAGTGGAGGATGCTGCTGAGGGCTGCGGCTCCAGATGGAAGGGGCAGGTTCTGGGTACATTCGGTAAGTTCGGCGTATTGTCATTCAATGGCAACAAGATGATTACTACTTCTGGTGGTGGTGCCTTGATTTGCCAGGATGCCGAGA
>ERZ1026892.208-NODE-208-length-28710-cov-14.228581_pt1 | contig 28710 bp, 21 predicted proteins | sample MGYA00380176_ERZ1026892 | MGnify/ENA primary metagenome ERZ1026892 (study PRJEB33269, sample SAMEA4719812) | human gut metagenome | biome: human-associated habitat; feature: organic feature; material: feces | place: Cameroon | collected 2013-10 ... | reverse complement strand
CGGTATCGGTGAGGATCACCGGGATATCCGGGCGAATCTGATTCACCAGATGCAGACTCACCGCCGCCTGAATGCCAAAGCTTGAGGAGAGCACGTATTCGCCGGGCAGGTTTTCCAGCGCCCAGGCCACGCGCTCCTCGGCGCTCAGTTTTTCCAGTTGGGCATTGGTTTCGGCCAGCGCCAGTACGCGATCGACCTTTGGCAGGTCGTTCAGGGCGTTTAGATCGAGTTTGGACATATGGACCTCGTTTGTGTGTTTCCCCTCACCCCGGCCCTCTCCCCAAAGGGGCGAGGGAGAAAACCGAGCGGCAGAGAAAACCGAACGGTCCCCTCTCCCCTGCGGGGAGAGGGTTAGGGTGAGGGGGGACGGTGTTATTCCCAGAAATCACGCGCTGGATCGAGCACCGGGCGAATGATGCCCGCACGCACCGTAAAGTCGCCGAAGCCTTCACCCGCTTCACGCTCTTTCGCCCAGCGCCCAACCAGTTCGTCAACAGAATCGAGAATTTCTGATTCCGTAATATTTTCGCGGTACATACGCGGAATACGCGTCCCCATGCGGTTGCCGCCCAGATGCACGTTGTAGCGACCCGGCGCTTTGCCCACCAGCCCCAGCTCCGCCAGCATCGCGCGGCCGCAGCCGTTCGGGCAGCCGGTCACGCGCATCACGATGTGCTCGTCAGGAATGCCGTGTTTTTCCAGAATCGCTTCCACTTTGTCCGTAAACGACGGCAGGAAACGCTCGGCCTCTGCCATCGCCAGCGGACAGGTCGGGAACGACACGCAGGCCATCGAGTTTTCACGCTGCGGTTTCACCGCATTCATCAACCCGTGGTCGCGCGCCAGCTTCTCGATCTTCGCTTTCTGGCTTTCCGGCACGCTAGCGATGATCAGGTTCTGGTTGGCGGTGATGCGGAAATCGCCTTTGTGGATCTTCGCGATCTCCAGTAAACCGGTTTTCAACGGACGTCCCGGGTAATCCAGGATACGACCGTTTTCGATAAACAGCGTCAGGTGCCAGTTGTTGTCGATCCCTTTCACCCAACCGATGCGATCGCCACGACCGGTGAACTCATACGGGCGGATCGGCTCAAACTTGATCCCCGCGCGGCGCTCAACCTCTTCCTTAAAGGTGTCGATACCGACGCGCTCCAGGGTATATTTGGTTTTCGCGTTTTTACGGTCGGTACGGTTACCCCAGTCACGCTGGGTCGTCACTACCGCTTCGGCTACCGCCAGGGTATGCTCCAGCGGCAGGAAGCCGAACTCGCTTGCCGTACGCGCATAGGTTTTCTTATTACCGTGCTCAATAGACAGACCGCCGCCGACCAACAGGTTGAAGCCCACCAGCTTGCCGTTTTCAGCAATCGCCACGAAGTTCATGTCGTTGGCGTGCAGATCGATATCGTTCTGCGGCGGGATCACCACCGTGGTTTTGAATTTACGCGGCAAATAAGTCGCGCCGAGGATCGGTTCTTCGTCGGTGGTGGCGACCTTCTCCTGATCGAGCCAGATCTCCGCATAGGCGCGGGTACGCGGCAGCAGATGTTCAGAGATCTTTTTCGCCCACTCGTAGGCCTCGGCGTGCAGCTCGGACTCATACGGGTTGGAGGTGCACAGCACGTTACGGTTCATGTCGTTGGCGGTCGCCAGCGCGTCCAGCCCGACGGAGTGCAACATCTGATGCACCGGCTTGACGTTCTTCTTCAAAATGCCGTGGAACTGGAAGGTCTGACGGTTGGTCAGACGAATGCTGCCGTAAATCGTGTTATCAGCGGCGAATTTATCGATGGCCTTCCACTGGGTAGTGGTGATCACCCCGCCCGGCAGACGGCAGCGCAGCAGCATCGCGTGGCGCGGCTCCAGCTTCTGCTCGGCGCGCTCGGCGCGGATGTCGCGGTCATCCTGCTGGTACATGCCGTGGAAACGGATCAGCAGGAAGTTATCGCCGTGGAAGCCGCCGGTCAGGCCGTCGTTAAGGTCTTCCGCGATGGTGCCGCGCAGGAAATTACTTTCACGCTTCATGCGTTCGGCGTCAGTCAGTTTGCCTTCGACCACTAAAGGCCCTGGGTGTTTTTCGCTCATTAGTAGACATCTCGCTGATAACGGCGCTCAACGCGCAGCTCACTTAAAAATTCATCCGCCGCTTCGATGTCCATTGCACCGAATTCAGCAATCACTTCCAGCAACGCCTGCTCAACGTCTTTCGCCATGCGATTGGCGTCGCCGCAGACATAAATGTGGGCACCGTCATTAATCCAGCGCCACAGCTCCGCGCCCTGTTCGCGCAGTTTGTCTTGTACGTAGATTTTTTCTTTTTGATCGCGGGACCAGGCCAGATCGATACGGTTCAGCACGCCTTCTTTCACGTAGCGCTGCCATTCGACCTGATAGAGGAAATCTTCGGTGAAGTGCGGGTTACCGAAGAACAGCCAGTTCTTACCTTCCGCACCGTCGGCGGCGCGCTGCTGCATAAAGGCGCGGAACGGCGCGATACCGGTGCCTGGGCCAATCATAATGACCGGGGTCTGCGGGTTCGCCGGCAGGCGGAAGTTGTCGTTGTGCTCAATGAACACGCGCACTTCGCCCTCTTCTTCCACGCGGTCGGCGAGGAAGCTGGAGGCACCACCGGCGCGGGCACGGCCTTCAATCTCGTAACGCACGACGCCGACGGTCACGTGCACTTCGCTTTCAACTTCCGCCTGTGAAGAGGCGATAGAGTAAAGGCGCGGCGTCAGCGGACGCAGCAGGCCGATTAATGCTTCGGCATCAAGCTGTGCCGGGGAGAAACGCACCATATCGACGATTGGCGTGGTAGCCGCATACTGCTGAAGCTGGGCTTTATCGCCCACCAGCGGCAGCAGGGACTCGCTGCGCGTCAACGTAGCGTAGTTCTCCACGATATTCGCGGTATTGACCGTCAGTTCGAAGTGCCACTGCAGCGCTTCGGCCAGCGGCAGGGTTTTGCCGTTGACGGTGACGGGCTCGTCACCCTTCAGCCACAGCAGCTCCACCAGCTCTTGCACCAGCGCAGGATCGTTCTGATACCACACGCCCAGCGCGTCGCCTGGCTGATAGCGCAGGCCTGAATCACCGAGGTCAATTTCAATATGGCGGACGTCTTTTTCAGAATCGCGGCCGGTAATTTTCTGGTTAACCGACAGTGACGCCGACAGCGGCGCCTCTTTGGTGTACGGGCTGGAGTGAATGTCGTTCACCGCCCCGCTTGCTGCCGCCTGCACGGAAGGTGCAGCCGGTGCGCGGGCTTTCAGCACCTCAACCAAACGCGCACGCCATTCGGTAGCGGCGGCCTGGTACTCCACATCTGCATCGACGCGGTCGAGCAGGCGCTCACCGCCCAGCTCGGCCAGCTTGCTGTCAAAGTCTTTCCCTGCCTGGCAGAAAAACTCATACGAGGTATCGCCAAGGCCCAGCACCGCAAAGGCGGTATCGGTCAGCTTCGGCGCTTTTTTCGAGAACAGGAATTTATGCAATGCCACCGCTTCTTCCGGCGTTTCCCCTTCGCCCTGCGTAGAGGTCACAATGACCAGCAGCTTTTCCGACGCGATTTGTTTGAATTTATAATCCCCGGCGTTGACCAGGTTCACGTTCAGTTTCGCGGCCAGCAGATCGTCACGCAGCGCTTCAGCGACGCGGCGGGCATTGCCGGTCTGCGAGGCGGAAATCAGCGTAATGGCCGGGACTTCGACGGCAGCCGGTGCGGCAGAGACGGCTACGGCGCCAGGCTGCTGATTAAGCACGCCCCAAAAATAGCCGGAAACCCAGGCAAGCTGGGTGGGTGATAAATCAGTAGTGGCCGCCTGAAGGCGCGCTAACTGCTCCGGATTAAGCGGGAGCAAAGCTGAAGGGGGAGACTGTGTTGTCATGCGTTGTTATGTTCCAGTAGCAAAGCTGTTTCTAATCAGGAAAAACAAAACTGAATGTAAGGTTAACGACGTGGATAATAACAATTAAAGAAGGGATAGAAATATCAAATAACCAAATGGACTAACCTCTTTTCCTGGTAGTTAATAGCAATAAAACAGATTAAATAACCCATTGATATGAATAGACAAAAATTATCATCGTGCACAATTATTGTACTCTTTGGCCATTTGGCGGTTTTAGTTAATGCAGAAAAATGTGCATTCGGGTACTATGCGGCGTTTTTTTCCGCAAGACTGAGAGTTCATGATGTCCACCACACTGTTTAAAGATTTCACCTTCGAAGCCGCCCATCATCTGCCACATGTGCCGGAAGGGCATAAGTGCGGTCGCCTGCACGGCCACTCGTTTATGGTGCGTCTTGAGATTACCGGTGAAGTCGATCCCCATACCGGTTGGATCATGGATTTTGCCGAACTGAAAGCGGCGTTCAAACCAACCTACGATCGTCTGGATCACTACTATCTGAACGATATTCCGGGTCTGGAAAACCCAACCAGCGAAGTGCTGTCCCGCTGGATCTGGGAACAGGTTAAACCGGTTGTGCCGCTGCTGAGCGCGGTAATGGTGAAAGAAACCTGTACCGCAGGCTGCGTCTACCGCGGCGAGTAAGTCAGTCGGCAAGCGGGGAGTCGGTTCGCGTCTCCCCCGTCCCCCTTCCGTAGTCTCCTATCACATTCATTTCCCTAATATTTCAGAATGCGGCATCTGCCCAGGAAAAATGATGAAGTTCTGTCACACTCTTTGGGTTGGTTAACACATTGTGAGGAACAAGGGATGAAAAAAACGCTTCTCGCCGCAGCAATGCCGGCACTGTTATTGTTCTCAGGACTGAGCCAGGCGCAAACGCCACCCGAAGGCTATCAACTTCAGCAGGTGCTGGTGATGAGCCGTCACAACCTGCGTGCGCCATTGGCGACCAACGGTAGCGTGCTCGAACAGTCGACGCCAAACGCCTGGCCAGAATGGGACGTTCCCGGCGGACAGCTCACCACCAAAGGCGGCGTGCTCGAAGTCTATATGGGCCATTATATGCGTGAATGGCTGGCGCAGCAGGGAATGGTCACCAGCGGGGAATGTCCAGCGCCTGACACGGTATACGCCTATGCCAACAGCCTACAACGCACCGTAGCCACCGCGCAGTTCTTTATTAACGGCGCCTTCCCCGGCTGCGACGTTGTCGTCCACCACCAGGAAAAAATGGGCACCATGGACCCAACCTTTAACCCGGTGATCACCGACGACTCTGCCCCATTCCGCGAGAAGGCGGTACAGGCGATGGAGAAAGCGCGGCAGGCTCAACAGCTCGACGAGAGCTATAAGCTGCTGGCGCAGATTGCCCGTTATCAGGATTCTCCTTCCTGCAAAGAGAAGCAACAGTGTTCGCTGAGCGATGCGAAAGACAGCTTTAGCGCCAACTATCAGAAAGAGCCCGGCGTTAAGGGGCCGCTGGCAATCGGTAACTCGCTGGTCGATGCGTTCACGCTGCAATATTACGAAGGGTTCCCGCTTGACCAGGTGGCCTGGGGGGAAATTAAGACCGATCGGCAATGGCGTCTGCTGTCAAAACTTAAAAACGGCTATCAGGACAGCCTGTTCACCTCACCAGAAGTCGCGCGCAACGTTGCAAAACCGCTGGTGAAATATATCGATAATGCGCTGGTAACCGAGGCGGCGAAAACGCCGAAAATCACCGTGCTGGTGGGCCATGACTCGAACATTGCCTCGCTGCTGACGGCGCTGGATTTCAACGCCTACACGTTGCCGGGACAGTACGAACGCACGCCAATCGGCGGGAAAATTGTGTTCCAGCGCTGGCATGACGGCAAAGATAATCGCGATATGATGAAAATCGAGTATGTCTATCAGAGCGCCGAGCAGTTGCGTAACGCGGATGCATTAACCCTGAAAACACCGCCGCAGCGCGTCACGCTGTCGTTGAAAGGTTGCCCGGTGGATGCGAACGGTTTCTGCCCGATGGAGACGTTCTCTAAGGTGATGAACGACGCGGCAAAATAACGCTTAGGTAGCCCGGCTGAGCGAAGCGACGCCGGGATGTTTCCGGACGAGACGCGATACGACTCGTCCGGGCGACAAATAGCGTCAGGCAATATTCAGATACTTGTGCGTCTGCATCGACAGGCGCCAGTTGCGCGCAATGCAGGTTTCAATGCACAAGCGGGTAGCATCGTCTTTCTGGCTAATCGGCTGCAAGGCAATAATCCGCGGCTTCTCGTCAGAGAGCGTCTCCAGCAGCTCATCCAGCGCTTCAATATCGCGCACGCGGCCTACCGGATGCTTGATTTCATCGGCGCGTTCCAGCGCCTGCGACAGCACATCATAACCGCCGCGCATGTTCACCTTCGGCGACACGGTCACCCAGGTGCTAGGCGTGCAGCGCACTTCATGGGTACCGCTGGTTTCAATCTGGCAGCTAAAGCCGTTCTGCTCAAGCAGCGCGGTAAGCGGAGTTAAGTCGTGGATGCACGGCTCGCCGCCGGTAATCACCACGTGACGCGCGGTCCAGCCCTGACGGCCAATAATCGCCAGCAGATCGTCGCTGCTTGCCGCCCCCCATTTATCGCTCTCTTTGGTTTTCGCCAGGATACTGAACAGAGAAACTTCCCGATCCTCGAGCTTATCCCAGGTATGTTTGGTGTCACACCAGGCGCAGCCTACCGGGCATCCCTGTAAACGAATAAAGATGGCGGGGACGCCAGTAAAATAACCTTCACCCTGCAGGGTTTGAAACATCTCGTTAATCGGGTACTGCATCATCGGCTCTTCAGTAGTGGTAAACCGTCATTATTGCATATTTCGCGCCAGCGATCCCTCGCACTTCTTGCGCAACCGCACGTTACTTTTTTGCCGACGCACTTAGCGGGGGTTTTCTGTGATGCATCCAATCCTTTTGATGAAAATTAACATTTTCATTACATCGTTATTCGCCCTCTTTCACTGTTTAACATGTTGCTGCGTGATTCAAATTGGTATGACACATTTTCGTGAGTAATATCCAAAACCGGCTACATATCATACCAATTATAAATTTTGACAAGGAAAAAGGATGAACGCGTTTGCTGAAGCCCTGCCGGTGATCTGGGTCGCCCTGGGCGTTGTACTGCTACTTATTCTCAATATGAAATTTAAGATCAACGGGATGCTCGCACTGCTGCTGGCGGCGATTTTTGTTGGCGTGTGTGAAGGATTGCCGCTGGAGGCTATCGGGAAATCGATCGAGGCGGGCGTTGGCAGTACGCTGGGGCATCTGGCGTTAATCATTCTGTTCGGTGCGATCCTCGGCAAGCTGATGGTCGATTCCGGCGCGGCCCAGCGTGTTTCCTCGACTTTGCTGCAAAGCTTCGGGCCGAAAAAAGTACAGTGGGCAATCATGGTCATTGGCCTGATATTCGGCCTGGCGATGTTTTACGAAGTTGCTTTCCTGATCCTCGCGCCGCTGGTGATCAGTATTGCTCGCGAAGCCAAAATTCCGTTCCTGAAGCTCGGCATCACGATGGTGGCCGCCGCAACAACCGCGCATAGCCTGTTCCCGCCGCAGCCAGGCCCAACGGCGCTGGTTGCCGCTTTCCACGCCGATATGGGGATGGTCTATATCTACGGCGTTATCGTCGCCATTCCAACGGTTATCTGCTCGGGCATTCTACTGCCAAAACTGCTGGGCAATCTGGAGCGCCCAATTCCACAGTTGCTGGAATCACAGAAGGTTTTTCGCGATGACGAAATGCCGTCGTTCGCCACCAGCCTACTGGTGCCGTTGATTCCGGCGATTATCATTACCGGCGTGACCGTGATTAAGCTGTTTATCCCGGCTGGAGCTACCGTCATCTCGTTTCTTAACTTTATCGGTAGCGCGCAGGTCAGCATGCTGATTGCCGTGCTGGTCGCGCTGTATGCATTCGGTACCGCGCGCGGTAAATCGATGACCGAGGTGATGAGCTCTTACTCCACCGCCATTGAGAAAGTGGCGCTGGTCGTCTTTATCATCGGTGCAGGGGGTGCCTTTAAGCAGATTATTATGGATACCGGCGTGGGCGATTACATCGCCGATATGATGCGTACCTCTTCCATCTCGCCGTTGATTATGGCGTGGTTTATCACCGTGCTGCTGCGACTGGCTACCGGTGCAGGTACCGTCTCTGCGATTACCGCGGCGGGGATTGTGGGGCCAATGATTACCACCTTTAATGTTGATCCGGCGTTGATGGTGTTGGCGACCGCCTCGGGAAGCAACACGCTGACCCACGTCAATGATGCCGCATTCTGGCTATTCAAAGAGTATTTTGGCCTGTCGATTAAAGACACCTTCAAAACCTGGGGACTTTTAGAATTAACTAACTCCGTTGTCGGTCTGTTAATTGTATTATTACTCGATTTGATTATCTAAATATTTTTAAAAATCCATTTTATAAACAATCCGTAGCGCGGCCCACTGCGGATTGTTTTTCTTCTTTTAAAAAGTCATTTATGATGTAACAAAAAATGTTTTTTCTTACAGTTAAGACACAACCATTAATTTTATATAATCCATAATAAACAATGCATTAAGTTTAAGAATAAAATTTATTGAATCTTTTTAAATATCAAGATGTCAAATTTAATCCGCGCCAGTATGTAAGCTTAAAATAAGCTTAAGCTCTCCCTTTATTACCCCCTTCTTTATTTAAGCGCCGTTTACTTTTCCGATCCTAGAATCCGCAAATCAACCATGACGAGACAGTATTCATGAATACATTATTAATCACGGGCGTTACCGGTTTTCTGGGCGGCGCGGCGCTGGAAGCCATTCTCAATAGCCACAGCGACGTTAATTTACTGCTTTTAGTCCGTGCAGATAACGGTGAAGCCGCTGTCGCAAGGGTTAAGGAGAACTTACGTAAATTCAATATCGACGAAGAGAAGCTGACGAAGATTGCCCCACACAATATCCTGCTGGGTGACTTAGCCTATCCGGAGAGTTTTCTCGATGATGCGCGTCTGGACAAGGTAACCCACGTGCTGAACTGCGCCGCAGTGGCTTCCTTTGGCAGCAACCCGCTGATCTGGAAAGTAAACGTAGAAGGTACGCTACAGTTTGCTCGCCGTATGGCAAAGGTGGAAGGGTTACAGCGCTTCCTGCACGTCGGCACGGCAATGTCCTGCTCGCCAGAGCCGGACTCTCTGGTCGCTGAAAGTGCAGAGTTCCGCGAGCGAGCCGAACACCTGGTAGAGTACACGCATTCCAAATCGACCATCGAACAGCTGATGCAACAGCAGCTTCCAAGGCTACCCCTGATCGTCGCCCGCCCCTCAATCGTTGTGGGCCATACTCGCCACGGCTGCCAGCCATCCAGCAGCATTTTCTGGGTCTTCAGCATGGGGCTGATGCTGCAAAAATTCCTGTGCTCGATGGAGGACAGAATTGATGTGGTGCCGGTCGATTACTGTGCCAACGCGCTGCTTCTGCTGCTGGATGCGCCGCTGGTCCAAGGGGAAGTGATACATATCTCCGCGGGAGAAGAGAATAGCGTTCGCTTTGCCGATATTGATTATGCGATGGCGAAAGCCCTGGAGCAGGCACCGGTTGGCGACCGCTATGCGCAGGTGAGCTATGAAACGCTGGTGAAAATGCGGCGTGAACTGAAAGGTATTTTCGGCCCGTGTAACGAGCGGCTAATGTTGAAAGCGATGCGGCTGTATGGCGCTTTCGCCACGCTGAACGTGCGCTTTAGCAACGATAAGTTGCTCAGTATCGGCATGCCAAAACCACCGCGCTTTACCGACTATATCGATCGCTGCGTACAAACCACGCGTGGACTCTCGATTCCACAGCAGATGGCGGTCGATTTTAAGTAAAAAAAATGCCAGCCCGAAGGCTGGCATTTCTATATCAGATAAAGACAGGATTACGCCTGACCTTTGATCTCTTTACGACCGTTGTACGGAGCCTGTGCACCCAGAGCTTCTTCGATACGAATCAGCTGGTTGTACTTAGCAACACGGTCAGAACGGCTCATAGAACCGGTTTTGATCTGGCCTGCAGCGGTACCAACAGCCAGGTCGGCGATGGTCGCGTCTTCAGTTTCGCCAGAACGGTGAGAGATGACAGCGGTGTAGCCAGCGTCTTTCGCCATTTTGATCGCAGCCAGAGTTTCGGTCAGAGAACCGATCTGGTTGAATTTGATCAGGATGGAGTTAACGATGCCTTTCTCGATGCCTTCTTTCAGGATCTTGGTGTTGGTTACGAACAGATCGTCACCAACCAGCTGGATTTTGTCGCCCAGAACTTTAGTCTGGTATGCGAAACCAGCCCAGTCAGACTCGTCCAGACCATCTTCGATGGACACGATCGGGTACTGTTTGGTCAGTTCTTCCAGGAAGTGAGTGAATTCTTCAGAGGTGAACGCTTTGTTGCCTTCGCCAGCCAGAACGTATTTACCGTCTTTGTAGAATTCAGAAGCTGCACAGTCCATCGCCAGAGTGATGTCGGTGCCCAGCTCGTAGCCAGCCGCTTTAACAGCTTCAGCGATAACAGCCAGTGCTTCAGCGTTGGAACCCAGGTTCGGCGCGTAGCCGCCTTCGTCACCAACTGCAGTGTTCATACCTTTAGCTTTCAGAACTTTAGCCAGGTTGTGGAACACTTCAGAACCCATACGTACGGCTTCTTTCAGGGATTTCGCGCCAACTGGCTGAATCATGAATTCCTGAATGTCGACGTTGTTGTCAGCGTGCTCACCGCCGTTGATGATGTTCATCATCGGAACCGGCATGGAGTATTTGCCCGGAGTGCCGTTCAGTTCAGCGATGTGAGCGTACAGCGGCAGGCCTTTAGCGGCAGCTGCTGCTTTGGCGTTCGCCAGGGAAACAGCCAGGATTGCGTTCGCGCCGAAGTTGGATTTGTTCTCAGTACCGTCCAGATCGATCATGATCTTGTCGATGCCAGCCTGATCTTTAGCATCTTTACCCAGCAGAGCCTGAGCAATCGGGCCGTTAACAGCGGCAACAGCTTTCAGTACGCCTTTACCCATGAAACGGGATTTGTCGCCATCGCGCAGTTCCAGCGCTTCGCGGGAACCAGTAGAAGCACCTGACGGAGCAGCTGCCATACCGACGAAACCACCTTCCAGGTGTACTTCGGCTTCAACAGTCGGGTTACCACGGGAGTCGATGATTTCACGACCGATGACTTTAACGATTTTGGACATTAGGTTTTCCTCAGTACAAGTTAAACTAAAACTCCAGACAAACAACGCCCCTCGTGGGGCGCTGCCGTTCTAACTTTTTTTACTTCGCTTGACGCTTCTGGTACTCGCCAGCGGCTTTCACAAAGCCAGCAAACAGCGGGTGCCCATCACGCGGCGTAGAAGTAAACTCCGGATGGAACTGACAAGCAACGAACCACGGGTGATTCGGAACTTCGATGATCTCGACCAACTGATCATCACCGGAACGGCCCGCAACGCGCAGACCTGCAGCTTCAATCTGTTTCAACAACATGTTGTTGACTTCATAGCGGTGACGGTGACGTTCAACGATTGTTGGCGCGCCGTACATCTGACGAACCAGGCTGTCATCGCTAAGCTGGCACTGCTGCGCGCCAAGGCGCATGGTGCCGCCGAGGTCGCTCTTTTCAGTACGAACTTCGACATTGCCTTCTTCATCACGCCATTCAGTAATGAGCGCCACAACCGGGTACTTACAGTCTGGCACAAATTCCGTAGAGTTGGCGTTGTCCATCCCCGCAACGTTGCGCGCGAATTCGATCAGCGCAACTTGCATACCCAGGCAGATGCCCAGATAAGGAATATTGTTTTCACGCGCGTAGCATGCGGTAGCGATCTTACCTTCAACACCACGGTAGCCGAAGCCGCCAGGGATCAGGATAGCATCTAAATCTTTCAGAATTTCGACGCCGCGCGTTTCAACATCCTGCGAATCAATCAGCTTGATGTTGACGCTGACGCGGTTTTTTAGGCCACCGTGTTTCAGCGCTTCAATAACCGATTTGTAGGCGTCCGGCAGTTCAATGTACTTGCCGACCATACCAATGGTTACTTCGCCTGCCGGGTTCGCTTCTTCGTAGATAACCTGTTCCCATTCGGACAGATTCGCTTCCGGGCAGTTCAAGCTGAATCGTTTACAAATATAATCGTCCAGCCCCTGAGATTTCAACAGGCCTGGAATTTTATAAATGGAATCGACATCTTTCATCGAAATAACGGCTTTTTCTGGCACATTACAGAACAATGCAATTTTTGCACGTTCATTTGCCGGAATCGCGCGATCGGAGCGGCAGACCAGGATATCTGGCTGGATACCGATGGACAGCAGTTCTTTAACGGAGTGCTGAGTCGGTTTGGTTTTCACTTCACCGGCAGCCGCCATATATGGCACCAACGTCAGGTGCATGAACAGCGCGTTCTCACGACCGATATCCACCGCTAATTGACGAATCGCTTCCAGGAACGGCAGAGATTCGATATCGCCGACGGTGCCGCCGATTTCAACCAGCACCACATCGTGGCCTTCGCCACCGGCAAGCACGCGCTCTTTGATCGCGTTAGTGATATGCGGGATAACCTGTACGGTCGCGCCCAGATAGTCGCCACGGCGCTCTTTGCGCAGGACGTCTGAGTAAATACGGCCGGTCGTGAAGTTGTTACGGCGAGTCATTTTGGTGCGGATGAAACGCTCGTAGTGACCCAGGTCCAGGTCGGTTTCAGCGCCGTCTTCGGTAACGAACACTTCCCCGTGTTGGATCGGGCTCATGGTACCAGGATCGACGTTGATATACGGATCCAGTTTCATCATGGTGACGTTAAGGCCACGGGCTTCAAGAATGGCTGCCAGGGAGGCTGCGGCAATGCCTTTACCCAGAGAGGATACGACCCCGCCGGTCACAAAAATATAGTTCGTTGTCATGCTGAACCTGAGAAGTTAGGGTGAAACGATGGAATAACCAAGACGGGAAAGTAGTATACCCGAACATGGCGAGCGCCACAAACTTTCATTCTCGCTCCTCAATCGCCGCAGAAACAAACATGGGGAGTGAGAAAATAGCCCCTTTTGGGTAAATGTTTTTGACGCAAATCAAGCGCTTGTCATTTAAGATTTCGCACTTTTCGCCCTTTCCCGCAAAAATTCTTTAGAGATCATGTTCCTGCTGTTTTACCTGTTGCCAAACTTCTTCCATCACATTGAGGTCTACGCCGGTCATTTCCAGGCCTCGTTCAGCCACAATTCGTTCGACCTCGCGGAAACGGCGCTCAAATTTTTCATTCGCTTTTTGCAGCGCGGTCTCGGCTTTGACACCTAAATGACGAGAAAGATTGACGGTGGCGAACAGCAGGTCGCCCATTTCCTCTTCCAGTCTAGCTTCATCGACGACCGCCTGCCTGGCTTCGTCCATGACTTCATCAATTTCTTCGTACACTTTGTCCAGAACCGGCCCCAGCGTCGTCCAGTCAAAACCTACCGCCGAACAGCGTTTCTGGATTTTGTGCGCCCGCATCAGCGCCGGGAAGGTGCGCGGAATATCGTCCAGCGCCGAGTGCTGCGCTTTATCCGCACGCTCGGCAGTTTTAATCTGCTCCCAGCGGGCCAGCACTTCCTGGCTATTCCCCGCGCTGGCGTCACCGAAGATGTGCGGGTGGCGACGCTCCAGCTTGTCGCTGATGGCGGCACATATGTCGTTGAAATCAAAGCGGCCTTCTTCCTGGGCCATCTGGGCGTAGAACACCACCTGAAACAGCAGGTCGCCAAGTTCACCGCGCAGGTCGTCGAAATCTTCACGGGCAATGGCATCGAGTACTTCGTAGGTTTCTTCCAGCGTGTAGGGCGCGATGGAGCTGAACGTCTGCTCTTTATCCCACGGGCAGCCGTTTTCCGGGTCGCGCAGGCGCTGCATAATGCCGAGCAGTCGGTCGATTTGAGTCATGGTGTTTCCTTGCAAAAATAGAGCGTTACCCTCCCCCAACAGGGAGAGGGTAAAAGGGAAGTTAACCGCCGTGCAGTCGACGCGCGTCGATCACGTCCGGCACCTGGTTCAGCTTGCCAAGCACGCGGCCCAGCACCTGCAGGTTGTAGATTTCAATGGTCATGTCGATGGTCGCCATCTGCTGCTTGGTATCGCTGCGGCTGGCCACGCCCAGTACGTTGACCTTCTCGTTGGCGAGAATGGTGGTGATATCGCGCAGCAGGCCGCTGCGGTCGTTAGCCTGCACGCGCACCACCAGCGAATAGCCCGCCGAGTAGCTCTCGCCCCACACCGCATCGACAATACGTTCCGGCGCGTGCGATTGCAGTTCCGCCAACTGTTCACAGTCCGCACGGTGCACCGAAATGCCGCGCCCCTGGGTAATGAAGCCGACAATTTCATCGCCAGGAATCGGCTGACAGCAACGGGCAATGTGGTGCATCAGGTTGCCAACACCTTCAACCACTACGCGACCATTGTCTTTGCTGCGGTTTTGCGGCGTGTAAGATTTCTGCTGTAGCTGTTTAAGCGCGGCGGCATCCTGTTCAGCGGCGCTCGGTTTATTGAACTGCGCCTGCAGGAAGTTGACCATCTGGTTGAGGCGAATATCGCCGCCGCCGATCGCCGCCAGCAGCTCTTCCACGTCGTTAAAGTTGTAGCGCGGCAGCAGGTGCTTTTCGGCTTCCTTGAGGCTGATGCCCAAATGCTCCAGCTCGTCGTCGAGGATCTGCCGCCCGGCCAGCACGTTCTTGTCTTTATCCTGTTTACGGAACCAGGCGTGGATTTTCGAACGCCCGCGGCTGGTTGTCACATAGCCCAGATTCGGGTTCAGCCAGTCGCGGCTTGGGTTCGGCTGCTTCTGGGTGATGATTTCAATCTGGTCGCCCATCTGCAGTTGATAGGTGAACGGCACGATGCGCCCGCCGATCTTCGCGCCGATGCAGCGGTGTCCAACATCGCTGTGAATGTGGTAGGCAAAGTCCAGCGGCGTGGAGCCTGCCGGCAGATCCACCACGTCGCCTTTCGGCGTAAACACGTAGACGCGGTCATCAAAGACCTGGCTGCGCACTTCGTCGAGCATTTCACCCGAGTCGGCCATCTCTTCCTGCCAGGCAATCAGCTTACGCAGCCAGGCGATACGATCTTCGTGACCGGAGCGCTGGCCGCTGGCGGTGCCTTCTTTGTACTTCCAGTGCGCGGCGACGCCCAGCTCGGCATCTTCGTGCATCTGTTTAGTACGAATCTGGATCTCAACCGTTTTGCCGCCAGGCCCCAGCACCACGGTGTGGATGGACTGATAGCCGTTCGGTTTCGGGTTGGCGACGTAGTCATCGAACTCATCCGGCAGGTGGCGGTAGTGAGTGTGCACTATCCCCAGCGCGGCGTAGCAATCCTGCAGGCGCTCGGCGACGATACGCACCGCGCGCACGTCAAACAGTTCGTCGAACGCGAGGTGTTTTTTCTGCATTTTGCGCCAGATGCTGTAGATATGCTTCGGACGACCGTAAACCTCGGCTTTGACCCCTTCGGTTTTCATTTCACTGCGCAGGTGGCCGACGAAGTCATTGATGTAATGCTCACGGTCAATACGACGCTCGTGCAGCAGTTTGGCAATACGTTTGTATTCCGCCGGGTGCAGGTAGCGGAAGCAGTAATCTTCCAGCTCCCATTTGAGCTGGCCGATACCGAGACGGTTCGCGAGCGGCGCGTAGATGTTGGTACACTCTTTCGCCGCCAGCACGCGCTCATCTTCCGGCGCATCCTTCACCTCACGCAGATGCGCAATACGCTCGGCGAGCTTGATGACCACGCAGCGGAAATCGTCGACCATCGCCAGCAGCATGCGACGGACGTTGTCGACCTGTTCGGAGGAAACCGCGTCAGTATGGGTGGCCTTCAGTTGGCGAATGGCCGCCATATCGCGCACGCCGTGAATCAGCGTCACCACCGACTGCCCGGCGCTCTCGCTGAGCACCTCTTCACTGACCACGTTAGCATCGACTAACGGGAACAGCAGCGCCGCGCGTAGCGTGTCGTTATCCATACTCAGCGTTGAGAGGATTTCAACCATCTCAACCCCGCGCCACAGCATCAGCTCGGCGTCATCACGCCCCACGGTCTGGCGGCGACAATAATCCCAGGTCTCGGCTAAGCGTTCACACGACTGCTGGCTGGAAATTCCCAGACTTGCGATCCATTTCTGTGGGTCAAATTCACCAGCTTTATTGAGATGTGCACTTCTTACCGCAACCATTGTCCTCTCCTTTCAGGGACCGGCCTGTCGAAGTCGACAAGCCACCGTTATTACCTACGCTCAAACAGCACCATAGATTCCTGGTGCCCAGTGTGCGGGAACATATCCAGCATTGCCAGACGCTGAATTTGGTAACCCGCATTCAGCAACGCCTCGCTATCGCGCGCCAGCGTCGCCGGATTGCAGGAAACATACACCACCCGCGTCGGCGCTAATTTTATAACATGCTGCATCACGCCCGGTGCGCCAGCACGAGCAGGATCGAGTAAAACTTTGTCAAAACCGTGTTTCGCCCACGCCTGAAGTGTTACATCATCTTCCAGATTCTCGTGAAAGAAGGTGACATTTTGCAGGTGGTTGAGTTCGGCATTCTCGCGCCCTTTCGCCACCAGCGCGGGCACACCCTCGACGCCGACCACGCTGGCCGCGCGTTTGGCCAGCGGCAACGTAAAGTTGCCCATCCCGCAGAACAGATCCAGCACCCGGTCGGTAGGCTGTACGTCCAGCCATGCCAGAGCCGTCGCCACCATCTGCTGATTCACGCCGTCGTTAACCTGAATAAAATCGCGCGGGCTGAAGGTTAAGCGTAGCCCGTCTGAGGAATACCAGGGAGCATCACCGGTAACGCGTTCAAGTATCTCGCTTTCCGGCGCCAGATAAAGCGCCACGCCGGAAGAATGCGAAAAGCGTTCCAGTTTTTCTTTGTCTTCGCCGTTAAGCGCCGCCGTGTGGCGTAGCACCATCAGCGGCCCGTTATCGGCGCTGACCAGCTCAACGTGCCCCAAGTGACGCTGGCCTTTCAGGCTGCTCAGGCACTCACGCACTGCGGGCAGTAACGCCTCAAGACTGGGCACCAAAACAGGGCATTGCACCACATCGATGATATCGTTCGAGTTGGCCTTGCGAAAACCCATCTGCAAGCGTTGTGTTTTTGGCTGATAATTCAAGCTTAAGCGCGCGCGGCGGCGGTATCCCCAGGCTTCCCCGGCGATGACCTCCTCGACCTCGCGATTCATTAAACGATTCAGCGCCGCACGTTTGCTGCGCTGTTGTAGTGCAACCGAGGCGTGCTGCTGCTGGCAGCCGCCGCAGATGCCAAAGTGCGGGCAACGGGGTTCAACGCGCTCCGGGCTGTCGTTCAGACGGCGCTTCACCTGCCCGCGCGCGTACTGTTTTTTATCTTCCGTCAGGGTAATTTCCGCACGCTCTTCTGGCAATAACCCATTGATGAATAATGCTTTACCGTTGTGGCGCGCCACACCTTGCCCGAAGGGATCAAGACTGCTGACTGTCACGGTTATGATCTGGCGCGTCGTCACGCGCCGTTTTGCAGAGTAGAATTGCGCCATCGTAGAGATTTTTCTCAATCAAATATATTGCACTGATTCTCCCACAACGGACCTCCATGACCAACTACAGCCTGCGTGCAAGAATGATGATTTTGATCCTGGCGCCGACCGTATTAATCGGTTTGCTGCTCAGCATCTTCTTCGTCGTCCACCGCTATAACGACCTGCAGCGTCAACTGGAAGACGCCGGCGCCAGCATTATCGAGCCGCTTGCCGTCTCCAGCGAATACGGTATGAATTTGCAAAACCGTGAGTCGATCGGCCAGTTGATAAGCGTTCTGCACCGTCGCCACTCCGATATCGTGCGGGCGATCTCCGTCTATGACGAACACAACAAGCTGTTCGTCACCTCAAACTATCAACTGGATCCGGGCGAGCTACAGCTACCGCGCGGCATGCCCTTCCCGCGAAGGCTGAGCGTGACGCGCCACGGCGATATCATGATCCTGCGCACGCCGATTATCTCCGAGCACTACTCGCCGGATGAATCACCGCAGTCGGACGCCAAAACGCCGGTCAATATGCTCGGCTACGTGGCGCTGGAGCTGGATCTCAAGTCGGTCAGGCTTCAGCAATATAAAGAGATCTTTATCTCCAGCGTGATGATGCTGTTTTGTATCGGCATTGCGCTGATCTTCGGCTGGCGGTTAATGCAGGATGTCACCGGGCCAATTCGCAACATGGTGAACACCGTTGACCGGATCCGCCGCGGGCAGCTCGACAGCCGCGTTGAGGGATTTATGCTCGGCGAGCTGGATATGCTGAAAAACGGCATCAACTCGATGGCCATGTCGCTGGCCGCCTATCACGAGGAGATGCAACATAACGTCGACCAGGCCACTTCGGACCTGCGTGAGACGCTTGAACAGATGGAGATCCAAAACGTTGAACTGGATCTCGCCAAGAAGCGTGCCCAGGAGGCGGCACGCATCAAGTCTGAGTTCCTGGCTAACATGTCGCACGAGCTGCGTACGCCGCTCAACGGCGTCATTGGCTTTACCCGCCTGACGCTGAAAACCGAGCTGAACCCGACCCAGCGCGACCACCTCAATACCATCGAGCGATCCGCCAACAACCTGCTGGCGATCATCAACGATGTGCTCGACTTCTCCAAGCTGGAAGCGGGCAAACTGTTGCTGGAGAGCATTCCGTTCCCGTTACGCAGTTCGCTGGATGAAGTCGTCACGCTGCTGGCGCATTCGGCGCATGATAAAGGGCTTGAGCTGACGCTGAACATTAAGAATGACGTGCCGGACAACGTCATCGGCGACCCGCTGCGTCTGCAGCAGGTCATTACCAATCTGGTCGGCAACGCCATCAAGTTCACCGAAAACGGCAATATTGACGTGCTGGTAGAACAGCGCGCCGTCAGCAATAACAAGGTACAAATTGAAGTCCAGATCCGCGATACCGGTATCGGGATTCCGGAGCGCGATCAGTCCCGCCTGTTCCAGGCCTTCCGCCAGGCCGATGCCAGCATCTCCCGACGCCACGGCGGCACCGGGCTGGGGCTGGTAATCACGCAAAAACTGGTGCGCGAGATGGGCGGCGATATCTCCTTCCACAGCCAGCCCAATCGTGGCTCAACGTTCTGGTTCAATATCAACCTCGATCTCAATCCGAACGTCATTTCTGAAGGGCCGGATACCAGCAGCCTGAAAGGCAAGCGCATCGCCTACGTGGAGGCCAATGCCGCCGCCGCGCAGGCAACGCTGGATATGCTGGCAACAACGCCGCTCGAGGTTGTCTATGCGGTGAGTATTGCCGCGCTGCCCACCGAGTTCTACGACATTCTGCTGGTTGCCGTGCCGGTTTCGGTGCGCGACCTCAGCATTCACCGCGACAAGCTAAGTACCGCGCTCGGCATGACCGACCATCTGGTGCTGGCGCTGCCGTGTCACGCCCAGGTTGACGCCGAGTCGCTGAAACAAAACGGCGCGGCTGCCTGCCTGCTGAAACCGTTGACCGTCACCCGTCTGCTGCCGGTGCTGCAGGAATTCAGCCGCAGTACGCCCACACAGGTGGCCGTCCCGGTGACCGAGCATCGCCTGCCGATGACGGTGATGGCGGTGGACGATAACCCGGCGAACCTGAAACTGATTGGCGCGCTGTTGGACGATCAGGTGCAGCACGTTGAGCTGTGCGAAAGCGGACAGCAGGCGATTGAGTGCGCTAAACAGATGAAATTCGACCTGATTCTGATGGATATCCAGATGCCGGACATTGACGGCATTCGCGCCTGTGAGCTGATTCGTCAGCTTCCGCATCAGCAGCAAACGCCGGTCATTGCCGTCACCGCCCACGCCCTTGCCGGGCAGAAAGAGAAGCTGTTGACCGCCGGGATGAACGACTATCTGGCGAAGCCCATTGAAGAGAACCGTCTGCACGACCTGCTGCTGCGCTATAAGCCTGGCGTCATTACGCCGCCGCGTCCCGTCCAGCCCGCGCCGGTGGAACCGCCGATCGATCTGAACACCACGCTGGACTGGCAGTTAGCGCTACGTCAGGCCGCCTATAAGCCGGACCTGGCGCGGGAGATGCTACAAATGCTGATCGCCTTCCTGCCGGAAGTACGCAATAAGGTGGAGGAGCAGCTGGTCGGCGAAGAGCCAGAGAATCTGGTCGACGCCATTCACAAACTGCACGGCAGCTGCGGCTACAGCGGCGTACCGCGTCTTAAACATCTGTGCCAGCTGATTGAAAGCCAGCTGCGTAGCGGCACCCCGGCGGAAGAGCTGGAACCGGAGCTGCTGGAACTGCTGGATGAGATGGATAATGTGACGCGGGAAACGAAGAAAATGCTGGGCTAGCCCAAACCTGTAGACCGGATAAGCGAAGCGCCATCCGGCAGAACCGCGCAAGTTGCCGGATGGCGGCGTTGCCTTATCCGGCCTACAGCGACTGCCCCACTTTTATCGCCGCAGCGATATTGCGCGCGGCCATTCGTACGTTCGTCCCGGCTTCTGCCAGCGCCTCGTCGAGCGAACAGATCCGATGCAGCACGCTGAACACCGCATCCAGTCCGTGCTGGTGCACAACGCCCACATCCGCCGTCAGGCTGCCGGCAATCCCAATCACCGGTATCTGATAGCGTTTGGCAACCCGCGCCACCCCTACCGGTACCTTGCCGTGGATCGTCTGGCTATCAATACGCCCTTCCCCGGTAATCACCAGATCCGCATCGGCAACCAGCGCATCCAGATGTAGCGCGTCGGTCACGATATCAATACCCGGTCTCAGGTGTGCGCCGCAAAACGCGTACAGCGCCGCTCCCATTCCTCCTGCCGCACCGCCGCCTTCCAGCGTCAGCACATCAAGATCTAATTCTTGCGCAATTTGCCCGGCATAGTGCGCCAGCGCGCGGTCGAGCAGCGCAACCATCTCCGGCGTTGCGCCTTTCTGCGGCCCAAATACCGCCGACGCTCCCTCATCACCGACCAGCGGATTCGTCACATCACAGGCAACATCAATCCGGCATTGCGCCAGGCGCGGATCCAGGCCGCTGATGTCAATCTTTGCCAGCGTCGACAGCCCCGCACCGCCGGGCGCAATCGGCTGACCGTCAGCGGTCAGCAGCTGCGCGCCAAGCGCCTGCACCATACCTGCGCCGCCGTCGTTAGTGGCGCTACCGCCAATGCCGATAATAATCCGCGACACGCCGAGATCCAACGCATGGCGAATCAGCTCTCCGGTGCCCCATGAGGTTGTTTTCAGCGGGTTACGCGCGTCGGGAGGTAAAAGCTCAAGCCCGCTAGCCGCCGCCATTTCGATAAAGGCACAGCGCTCGTCGCCGGAGACACCGAAGAAACCCGGCACCACTTCACCCAATGGCCCAGTCACCTCAACCTGTATCACCCGCCCCTGCGTTGCCGCCACCATAGCCTCAACGGTCCCTTCGCCGCCGTCGGCAACCGGAAGCTTGATGTACTCGGCGTCCGGGTAGATCTCGCGAAATCCCGCTTCAATCGCACTGGCGACCTCGAGGGCGCTCAGGCTTTCCTTGTATGAGTCCGGGGCAATCACAATCTTCATAAGCTGTCCTTGTGCGAAGTGGCGGCAGTAAGCTTAGCGCACCATACAGGGGCGTTTGTTATCAAATGTCCAGTTTGGGATCAGGTACTGCATTCCCACGGCATCGTCGCGCGCCCCCAGGCCGTATTGTTGATACAGCGCGTTGGCCTGCATCACCTGATCCATATCCAGCTCAACGCCCAGCCCCGGTTTATTCGGTACTTGCACCTTACCGTTTTTAATTTCAAACGGCGCTTTAGTCAGGCGCTGATTACCTTCCTGCCAGATCCAGTGGGTATCAATGGCGGTAATCTTACCCGGCGCAGCGGCGGCGACGTGGGTGAACATTGCCAGCGAAATATCGAAGTGATTATTGGAGTGCGATCCCCAGGTCAGACCAAACTCATGGCACAGCTGCGCGACGCGCACCGAACCTTGCATGGTCCAGAAGTGCGGATCCGCCAGCGGGATATCGACCGATTGCAGCGCCAGCGTATGCCCCATCTGCCGCCAGTCGGTGGCAATCATGTTGGTCGCGGTCGGCAGACCGGTCGCACGGCGGAATTCCGCCATCACTTCACGGCCAGAGAAGCCCTGCTCGGCGCCGCACGGATCTTCGGCATAGGCCAGCGTCCCTTTCAGGGACTTGCCAATCTTAATTGCTTCATCGAGCGACCATGCGCCGTTCGGATCCAGCGTCACCCGGGCCTGTGGGAAGCGTTTTGCCAGCGCCACGATGGACTCGGCCTCTTCTTCACCCGCCAGCACGCCGCCCTTCAGTTTGAAGTCGTTAAAGCCGTATTTTTCATAGGCGGCCTCTGCCAGGCGTACAACGGCATCCGGCGTCATCGCCTCGTCGTGGCGCAGTCGGTACCAATCGCACTGCTCATCCGGCTGGCTCTGATATGGCAGAGGCGTCGCCTTGCGGTTGCCGATGAAGAACAGGTAGCCAAGCATTTCGACTTCACAACGCTGTTGACCGTCGCCTAGCAGGGAAGCCACGTTAACCCCCAAATGCTGGCCCAGCAGGTCAAGCATGGCCGATTCGATGGCGGTCACAACATGAATTGTCGTACGTAAGTCGAAGGTTTGCAGGCCGCGACCGCTGGCATCGCGGTCGGCAAAAGCGGCACGAACGCGGTTCAGAACATTTTTGTACTCACCGAGCGTTTTCCCCACTACCAGCGGGATCGACTCTTCCAGCGTGGCACGAATCTTCTCGCCGCCGGGGATTTCCCCCACGCCCGTATGCCCCGCGTTATCCTGAATAATCACAATATTACGAGTAAAGAACGGCGCATGCGCTCCGCTCAGGTTCATCAGCATGCTGTCACGTCCGGCAACAGGAATCACCTGCATGGATGTGACAACGGGCGTGGAAGTGTGAATCGTCATGGTTAAATCCTTGTCTACTGGGTCGACGGCCGAAAACAGAGCACGGGTATTAACATGCCCAGCCCGACGCGTCAGGAGCGAGAAATCTGGCAATCGTTATTATTATGGCTAACAGCAGTATAGGAACAGGCACGCGGCAGCTCATCGTGCAAATGCACAATATTGCCGGTGAATATTATTTAATGATGTGATAAATGAACAAATAGCAGCCGGTACGACGACGTCGCACCGGAAAGACGATAAACCATGCTTATTTAAGCAGCGTTGCCCACTGCTCGACCCATGGATTGGAGACGCTCTCCGGCTCCGGGTCTTCTGACGCATCAATCATCAGCATGTCGCCAATGCGCTGCGCGCCCTGCTCTTGCAACAGCGCATCAAAGCGCTTGCCGCCGCCGCAAAAGTTCGCGTAGGTGCTGTCGCCCAGCGCGATAATACCGTAGCGCAGATGCGGCTGGTACATATCCTGGAGATCGTTAAACAGCGGCACGATGCTATCCGGCAGGTCGCCCTGACCGGTGGTGGAGGTCACCACCAGCGCGTATTTTCCGGTGTAGCTTTCCCAATCCGTCACCGTCGGGTCTTCAAAGACTTTCGCCTGATGCCCGAGACCGCCAAGAATAGTTTGCGCTTCTTCCGCCACCAACAGCGAATTACCGTACATAGTGCCGACAAAAATCCCTACTTCAGCCATGATTTAACTCCCTGTTTACTTCTGGATAGCTTCATCCTGACCGCAGTTGGCAACAAACTCAACCCTTTCATTCTCAGGGAGAAGGCCGCGCCAGCCGAAATGTGATAAAGCCTGCATCCAGACGTCATCCAGCCCGGCACGAATCGTCAGCGGCTCGCCGGTAAACGGATGGGTCATCGAGAGTTCGCTGGCGTGCAGCATCAGGCGGTTGCAGCCAAAATGCTCCGCGGCGCTGCGGTTCTGGCGCAGATCCCCGTGCTTGCTGTCACCAATAATCGGATGACGCAGGTGCGCCAGATGACGACGCAGCTGGTGTTTGCGGCCGGTTTTCGGATCCAGCTCAACCAGCCCGTAGCGCGTGGTCGGGTAGCGGCCGGTCGCCACCGGCATTTCTACCGTCGCCATGCCGCGGTAGTGCGTCACCGCCGGCTGCGGGTCTTTATTCTCACGGGCAAACTTATCGGCGATTTTATCCAGCTCTTCCACCAGCGGGTAATCCAGCACCGCTTCATCGGTCAGCCAGCCGCGCACGATGGCGTGGTAGCGCTTTTGAATCTGATGCTGTTCGAACTGCTGCGCCAACAGACGCCCAGCCTCGCTGGACAGCCCCATCAGCAGCACGCCAGAGGTCGGACGGTCGAGGCGATGGGCGGTAAAGACGTGCTGGCCAATCTGGTCACGTACCGTCTGCATCACCACCACTTTTTCATCGCGATCGAGCCAGCTGCGGTGCACCAGCCAGCCTGACGGTTTGTTCACCGCCACCAACCACTCGTCCTTATAGATAATTTCCAGCATCAGTGGGGATCGCTCGTAAAGAAGGCATCCAGCTGCTCAAGCGGCGGCAGGATAATCGCGCGCAGCGGATGCGCGGCGTCGAGCGCCATTTCGTAATACGGCGCGATGGCAAAATCTTTCGGCAGCGGCATTTCGCTATCCAGCAACTGATGCATGCGCGGGATCAGCACCCACTGCAGCCACTCCAGCGGCTCCAGGGTATCCATGCAGAACGGCTGGTCGCTGGCAAAGGCGCTTTCGTTCGGCGCCGTCTCCTGCCAGTGCTGATGCTGACGCAGCAGCGTTTCAATAAGCAGTAATTGGTCGCGTAGGCTGTCGTGGCGTGTCATGGAAACCTCTGAGGAATGAAAATCGCGCGCAGGATACCACTAGTTGGCGGGAAACAAAAAAAGGGGGCACTGTAAAAACAGTGCCCCCGGTTCGTTTCGCAGCAATCCAGCTACTTTTAGTGCTCCCTGCTCGTCCGTGACAACTTTTCCTGTGGTCTCCTGACCAGTTCGTCCCTAAACGGTTGCATCCTGCATCACACCACCCCGATGTGATTTCACCCAATCCTTGAGTGTGTCCCGATCTTCCTGATCCACCAGATATCCTGTCTGGCTCTCGTTCTCCGTCCTGGAGGTGTCCTTTAACGCGATCCTGCGCTATCCTTTTGCTTCATCCTGAAGCCTTTCCTTGAATCACCTTCCCGGTGTGTCCTATGAAGCGTCATCATCCTGATGTTCACTTCATTGTGCGACTCCCTGTCGACGTAGATAGAATCCGCTATTTCGCGTCGTCTTACAAGCGCCCCTCAGGCAATCCCTTAAGGCTTACACGCAAGAAAATCTCCCTATAGAACAATCATCTTATTGATATAAAAAGAAATTACTAAAACACAGGGATAAGAGTCTTACTTATAATCTGGCGATCTCTCACAGTGCGTGTAAGAGATCTCTCACAAAGGGATGGGCAAACTGTCTTACAGAATAGGCTCAAGTTGAGTCAGGAAACTCGCAAGGGAGGAGGCCAGAGGCAGGCGATTGCGCGTTCCGAGCGTCTCTTTGACCACTTCACCGGTCACGTTGCAGACAGAAATCACGTCAAGTTCGCTGTCCAGCGTGGCAATAAACAGCGTCGGCGACAACTTCAGGCGCTTCTGCGTGACCAGGTGGCCAATCAGGTTTTCCTGCACGCGACGGAAGTCATCGGGGCTCCACACCTGCAGCAGCGTCAGGGCTTCCCCCATGAAAAGCGCTTGCATATCACCCGCATACTGAGTGGTATAATAGGTGTGAATGGGTTGTTGTACCACAATATCCATCGCCCGTTCAACGCCATTTACATTCGGTTCACCGTCAAAATCCTGCGGTTGCCAGAAGACCGCGTCGCCGCTCGTCGAAACCTGGCATGGCGACGGGATGCCGTAAAGCTCTTCGCTGCGCGGCAGGCTGTTATAGGTGCGTTGCCAGGCATCGCAATAGCGTTGGGTAAAGGCGTGTAATGCGTCTGCAGTCTGCTGATCCACGAATTTCTCTCTTCAGGTTAGCCAGGATACACTAGAAGCCATAGTGTACCTGCTTTATAACGGTGAAACATGTCTTCTTATGATAACCATCAGGCGCTTGCCGGCCTGACGCTCGGTAAAACCACAGATTACCGCGATACCTACGACGCCAGCCTGCTACAGGGCGTTCCGCGCAGCCTGAATCGCGATCCGCTTGGGCTGCATGCCGATTCCCTGCCCTTCCACGGCGCGGATATCTGGACCCTGTACGAGCTTTCCTGGCTCAACGCCAAAGGTCTGCCGCAGGTCGCGGTCGGCCACGTTGAGCTGAGCCACGCAACGGTGAACCTGGTGGAGTCAAAAAGCTTTAAGCTCTATCTCAACAGCTTCAATCAGACGCGTTTTGCCAGTTGGCAAGCCGTGCAGGAGACGCTGCAACGCGACCTGAGCACCTGCGCCCAGGGCAACGTGACGGTGGCCCTGTACCGCCTCGATGAAATAGAAGGCCAGCCTATTGCCCATTTCCACGGCAGCTGTATTGATGACCAGGATATCGAGATTGATAACTACCAGTTCAACGCCGACTACCTCGACGGCGCAGCCGGCCAGAAGGTCGTGCAGGAAACGCTGGTCAGCCACCTGCTGAAATCAAACTGCCTGATCACCCACCAGCCGGACTGGGGGTCTGTACAAATTCAGTACCGTGGCCCGCAGATCGACAGGGAAAAGCTGCTGCGCTATCTGGTCTCTTTCCGCCATCACAACGAGTTCCACGAGCAGTGCGTCGAGCGTATCTTCAACGATATTCTGCGCTTCTGCGCGCCGGAGAGCCTGAGCGTTTACGCGCGATACACCCGCCGCGGCGGGCTGGATATCAACCCGTGGCGAGCAAACGGTGAATTTGTCCCGGCAATTGGCCGCCTGGTGCGTCAGTAAGCTGAACAATTTCTCAATAATGCGCACATTGTTCCGCGACTGAGGTTGTAGTAAACAAGCCAGCGAGGCTATTGTAATCACTAAGGAAGACGATTTTCGTCCCGTTAAGGAGTCCACTTGATTACACATATTAGCCCGCTTGGCTCAATGGATATGTTGTCGCAGCTGGAAGTCGACATGCTTAAACGCACGGCCAGCACCGACCTGTATCAATTGTTCCGCAACTGCTCATTGGCCGTACTGAACTCAGGCAGCCTGACCGATAACAGTAAAGAGCTGCTGTCCCGCTTCGAAAGCTTCGATATTAACGTGCTGCGCCGCGAACGCGGCGTTAAGCTCGAACTGATTAATCCGCCGGAAGAGGCGTTCGTCGACGGGCGCATTATCCGCTCGCTCCAGGCCAACCTGTTCGCCGTGCTGCGCGATATTCTGTTCGTTTACGGGCAGATTCATAACACCGTACGCTTCCCGAATCTCGATCTGGAAAGCTCCGCCCACATCACTAACCTGGTGTTCTCCATTCTGCGCAACGCGCGCGCGCTGCACGTGGGCGAAGCGCCGAGCATGGTGGTGTGCTGGGGCGGTCACTCGATCAACGAAAACGAGTACCTCTACGCGCGTCGCGTGGGTAACCAGCTTGGCCTGCGAGAGTTAAACATCTGCACCGGCTGCGGTCCTGGCGCGATGGAAGCGCCAATGAAGGGCGCCGCGGTCGGCCATGCGCAGCAGCGCTACAAAGAAGGGCGCTTTATCGGCATGACCGAACCGTCGATTATTGCCGCTGAGCCGCCAAACCCGCTGGTGAACGAACTGATCATCATGCCGGATATCGAAAAGCGCCTGGAAGCATTTGTCCGTATTGCCCACGGGATAATTATCTTCCCGGGCGGCGTAGGTACTGCGGAAGAGCTGCTGTATCTGCTGGGTATCCTGATGAACCCGGCGAATAAAGACCAGGTACTGCCGCTTATCCTCACCGGCCCGAAAGAGAGCGCCGACTACTTCCGCGTGCTCGACGAGTTCGTGGTGCATACGCTGGGCGAAGGCGCGCGTCGCCACTATAAGATCATCATTGATGATGAAGTGGAAGTGGCGCGCCAGATGAAAAAAGCGATGCCGCTGGTGAAAGAGAACCGCCGCGATACCGGCGACGCCTACAGCTTCAACTGGTCGATGCGCATTGCGCCAGACCTGCAAATGCCGTTTGAGCCGTCCCACGAGAACATGGCAAACCTCAAGCTTTATCCGGATCAACCGGTTGAAGTGCTGGCCGCAGACCTGCGCCGCGCCTTCTCAGGCATCGTGGCGGGCAACGTGAAGGAAGTAGGCATTCGCGATATCGAAGAGTTTGGTCCGTACAAAATTCACGGCGACAAAGAGATGATGCGCCGCATGGACGAGTTGCTACAGGGCTTCGTGGCGCAACACCGCATGAAGCTGCCAGGCTCCGCCTACATTCCTTGCTACGAAATCTGCGCCTGATACTTTTCGCAGCGCATTTCACTACTTACCCGGCGGTCTTCACCGCCGGTTTTTCTCTCAAACCGCACGCATAACCCCCCTAATTCGCACAAAGCCAATCGTTTGCGTGCTATATGCAACCACATATTATTAGCAATAATTATGATTCGGCGCTAAAAAACGCCATTTCCATCATTTTTATCAGCAAAAACATCGTATTTACCCCTCCCCCCATTTACCACACATACTGCGAATGCTAGCCTTCGCGACCATAAATTTTCGCTCAAAAGGTTATTACAGTAAAAAGACCTGCAATAACCCCAGCTAAAAGTGGATTATTACATTTGGGATCATGATCACTGATACATTTACCAGTTAAATGTACATTTGCGCTCGTCGAAAATGGTG
>ERZ1026892.207-NODE-207-length-28891-cov-6.611007_pt1 | contig 28891 bp, 29 predicted proteins | sample MGYA00380176_ERZ1026892 | MGnify/ENA primary metagenome ERZ1026892 (study PRJEB33269, sample SAMEA4719812) | human gut metagenome | biome: human-associated habitat; feature: organic feature; material: feces | place: Cameroon | collected 2013-10 ... | reverse complement strand
ATATATGGATGACCTACGGCATGGACAATACGCATTGTCGCCCCATCGGGAACAATCGCTACGTAATATTTTCTCGTTGGGAGCCATGAAACGCTACTTCTTTGAGGTTATGCCAAGCATGAGCAATCCGTTGGGTATCAGTCATAGAAGTGTACCATTGGCATGTAAGGTACAGAATCTCCTAATTGGGGATTTTCTTGACTATTTGGCGTTGCGCCACAATGTGTTCCTATCCACATTGAATGAAGCATCAAAAAAAAAGTCCACAGCGACCTCCTGAGCAGTAGTGGAGTCGTCGATCCATTAATGAATTTGGAAGTGGACATTCAGAGCTTCGACATACCGAGGATAGTCAGCGTATACCCCGACCGCGCAGGAGTAAGATGGTGGACCAAAGCCTGGTTCAACAATCATGAGAACGGAGAGAGTTCTGTGGAGATAGAACGTCAGCAAGCCATTCTATTTATTCTTGACCGCATAGAGAAAGACGAGTGGCTAACTGAATATTTCCCAAAGCAGATGGAAGTATACCATCATGCGATAGAGCAGACCAAAGAGCAACTGTTGAACCAAACCCTGTAAGTAACAAAGCAATGAGCATAAAGAACAGCAAACGATTTGCGGAGATAGAATATAGTCTGCAACATTACTTTGAAGGCAGTGTCTTGTCTGTAATGAAACAAGTCAGAAAGACATTGAACGACAAGCAAGTCAAGGAACTGGCAGACTACCAGCGTAGTCCGGCAGGTATCATGGCATCATCCAATCCTATGTTGATAGACATGGGTTGGCAAGCAGTGCGCACAGCTGGCGAGTGGAACAGCAAGACCACCGAGGACTATCTCAAGATGTGCAATGAGAAAATGCAAAACGACAAAGCGATGCAGCGTGACTTCGCATTGTTGTCAGCAGAATGGCGTAAGGCCGTGGTGGAACAAATCGGACATACAAAATACGATGCACTATCCAAACAAATAGGATGCGATTTGGCATATGCATATATCGGTCAGCGAATGGAAGACCTGATGATCAACAAATTGGTTGTGGATGACATCCCCAAATCATCGATGGAATACATCATGCGAAAGGCAGCCAAGCAAAGTATCTGGGGATTTACTGAGGAATTGATGAAGTCCCCATTAACCAAAGAGATTGAGGCAAGAAGCGAGAAAGCCTATAAGCCAAGTACCACAGAGAAAGTTACGGGACGAGTGGCAGGTTCTGCAGTAGATGCCGTATCGATGGGAGCTTTTAATGGTTGGACAACCTTCGCCAAGTTCGTTGGCTGCGATGTAGCATTAGGATATGCCTTAGACAAAACCGTTGGCAGTACAGAGCACCGCAAGGAGCAAGTAATGGAGCTAAGCATCAGCAAAGGAATCTTTGGCAGTAACAGCAATGTCTTCAACGGCTTTCGCAAACATGCCAATGAACTTGAAGAATCTGGAGGTTTCCTGCAAACGCTTAACGGAAAGTTATCACATAAAATCAAGTTACCAACAAAAAAATACAAGCCTGTGACATGGACAACAAACAGCAATAACAAATCCCCTTTTCCTGTGTTTACACCCAATACGGACTTTCTGAAGCCCAAAGACATACGTAAGGATCCAAAATACAAGGACGTTCCGTTGATTGTAGCACCAGGAAAGGAGGATGACTATCTGAAGGAAAAAGCTCAGCAAGAAGCGGCAAAACAAAAAGAGGCAGAGCGCAAAAATACGGAAAGAGAACAGGGAACTGACAGTTCTGGAGAAGCACAATCTGTTGACGCATCATCAGATGAGGAACAAGCCAATCAGTTGCAGCAAACCAATGAAAACGGATGGGAAGGCCTGTTGGCAAATTTCGGGTTAGACGGTTTCGGCGACATCACCCATAACCTTGGCTATGTGCTCGCCATGTTGCCAGATATGTTAGTAGGATTGCTTACTGGCAAGACGAAGTCCTTGAACATGGACAACAGCATGATACCATTGGCAAGTATTGTGGCAGGAATGTTCGTGAAGAATCCGATACTTAAAATGATATTGATAGGTATGGGAGGAGCCAATCTGATAAATAAAGCCGGGCATGAAGCATTGGAGAGGAAAGCCAATGAAGGCGTAGTGCCAGATAGATATGCAGCAAGCAATCGACAAGTCGCATACAGGCAATATGCAGACGAGCCATTGAATCCACGTTTAAGCAATCCAGTGCTAAAAGGCAGTTGTTTGATAGTACATATCGACCGGGTGCCCTGTACCATTCAATTGCCACAAACCGTGGTGGATGCATATCAGGTAGGGGCGTTGCCGCTGAATACCCTTGCCAATGCAATACTTGCAAAAAATGAGCAAATGCAATCTGTGGCCATGCAGCAGTATGAGAATGGTCGTGAGGAGCGTGAGACAGTCAGCAGATCAAGAGGAATACAATAAGAATATAATAAAAGCACAATATGAAAGACAAGAGTCAGGCAGAAAAGACAGCAGCAGAGAGACAAGTGGAATTACTCTCTACGGCGTTGGGCAGTGCGCCATCAGCAAACGGATATTGGTTGAACGCATCGGGTAAGACCTATCCAAGTTTCTATCCCAAGGGATTGACAGTAAGTCCGTTCAATGCATTGATCATGTCATTGCATTCGGACAAGTCTGGTAGTAAGACCAACCTTTTTATGCCTTTCAGTGAGGCAAAAAGACAAGGAGTGGCGGTAAGGGAGCATGAACGAGGAGTACCATTCCTTTTCTATAATTGGAACCAATACGTCAATCGTAACAATCCGAAGGATATTATCAGCCGAAACGACTATCAGGCATTGGATGCAGAACAGCAAAAGCAATATAAAGGTGTGCACAATCGAGAGATACGCACACTGTTTTGTATTGACCAGACCACAATGCCATTTGCCAATGAGAAAGAATACAAAAAACTGTTGGCAGATTATGGCACAGCTGAGGAGCGAGGTTTGGGAGAAGGAACTGAGCGAGCCATGCATGTTCGCTTCAATGACTTCCTATTGAAAATGCGTGATAATCTGGTACCCATACGTACGGACGGCAGCGGTATCGCACATTATGACACGGAAAAGGATGCAGTGTATATGCCACGCCAAAAGGACTTTGAGCATTACAATGACTATGTGCAAGAAACATTGCGCCAGATTGTCTCTGCCACAGGACATCAGCAGCGGTTGGCACGTGAAGGCATGGTGATGAAAAATGGTACAGCTCCATCGGAGGATGCCATAAAAAGAGAACGATTGGTGGCTGAATTAGCTTCAGGAGTGAAAATGTTGGAGTTGGGACTGCCAGCGCGATTGTCGGAAGAAGGCTTGCGACAGACAGATTACTGGGTTCGTGAGTTGAAAGAAAATCCCTGCCTGATAGATGCTGTAGAGAGTGATGTAAACAATGCCCTTTTAGTAATGCGCAAGGCAGAGCAAGGAGAAAAGATAGAATACTCCACCATGCGCAATCAGCGAGAGACCAAAGAACTGATGGACCAGTTGCCTAAACACTATCTCATAGCGGATGAAATCAAACAGCATCCCGACAAAGACAACAAGACCATCGTATTGGTCATCGACAAGGAGAAAAAGACAGCCGACGTGGTTATGCCGTCAGGAGCCTCATTAGAAGTAAACAATGAGATACAGGGCATGAGCAAGCAACGCATCCAGAAAGCATTGGAACGTGAAGGCATCGAAACCGTACGCTTCTACAATCCTGACGGAGCATTGGGGTATCGCCCCGATGACAGTTACTTTGCGAACAAGCAAGTGGACATCGCCCGACTGAAAAATTGGTCGTTAGAACATCTATCCACATTAGATGCCAGTCCTGCTGTAGAGCGAGCCAAGGATGTTGGGTTCAGTCAAGTACAGATGATACAAGACGATAAAAACCGTTGGGCATTGTATATCAAACCCGAGGGACAGAACGGATATAGCATATATCCAGACAAGGCAGACATCAACCAGTTCTTTAGTACACTGAAGCAGTCGATGGACAATTTTGAAGCAGTAAAGATGGAGTTGGCAAACAAGTATCACCACCGTGCAGCCGTACAACCTGACTTGAAAGTGGACCTGTTCGGGAGCAATGACCAGGACATTGATATGAATCGCATAGAACGTGTATGCGTATTCAAAACCAAAGAAAATGGCATTCTTTGTTCAGCAACCATCGACGGAGAGAAGATGAAGCCCAGATGCATTACCCCACAGCAATGGCAGCGGTTATGGGTAGCAGAAGACAGAAACAGCTATAAAACCCATTTGGCAGCGACCCTATTTGCTGACGTGCTGAAAGCAGGAGAAAAACAAGAACAGACATCATCGGAGAAACAGGAAGTGGAGACCGAGGTGAAGCAGGAACAGCAAGGAACCACAGAGAAGCACGAAGAGGAACACCGGGAATATCACGAGGAAGAAGACAAACAAGACAAATCCGAGGAGAAAGCCAAGGAGGAAAAAGCTGCTGAGGAAAAGAAAGCACAAGATGCGCAACGCAAGAAAGAGCAAAAACCATCTGGCATAAAAAAGCAATGGGATGACTTGAAAGCCAAGCACCCGGATGCATTATTGTTGTTCCGCATTGGTGATTTCTATGAGATGTACAATCAAGATGCACGCAAAGGGTCTGAGATATTAGGAATCACGCTGACCAAACGAGCAAGCGGCAATATCAAAGAAATGGCAGGCTTTCCATACCATGCCCTTGACACCTACCTGCCCAAACTGATACAAGAAGGACAACGAGTAGCCATCTGCGATATGTTGGAAGAGCCCAAACGGCACAAGCAGGAGGAAGTGAAAGAGTTGGTAGAACCATCGAGAGGAATGAAGCGGTAGGTATACCAATGAGATTAAGTACAGTAAAAGGATAACAAAAAGTAGTAAGAACAATGAGCAAGAACCAATCATACGCCGACCAATATGCAGAGGCGGCTATGGAACAGATGAAGCGTTATGGCATTCCTGCCTCCGTTACCTTAGCGCAAGGCATATTGGAAAGCAGTAATGGAGAGAGTGAACTATCACGATTAGGGAATAATCACTTTGGCATCAAAGCAACAGCTTCGTGGTTGAAGAACGGAGGTGAATATTTGATATATACGGATGATAAGCCCAATGAAAAGTTTTGCAAATACAGTTCTGTGGCAGACAGCTACGAGCATCATTCCAAGTTCCTCGCAAACAATCAGCGTTATGCCAAGTGCTTTCAGCTGTCACCAGATGACTATAAGGGTTGGACTAAAGGGATTGCCAAAGCCGGGTACGCATCAGGTATGGGGTATGCAACAGATTTGCAGGACATCATTGAACTGAATGGACTACAGAAGTATGACCAACAAGTGATGAGCGAGATGAAGGCGCAAGGGAAGTCATTTGGAGTGGAGAACAATCCAAGACAAGCAGCAAGCGAAGAACAAGTACAAGACAAACGACCAAATGGCAAGTATTCATTCCCTTTGCTCCGTGAAACCTATCTATTCATCACTTCTCCGTTCGGTATGCGTCAAGATCCGATGGACAAGAGCAAGCAGCAAATGCATAAAGGCATAGACATCCGTTGTAAGCATGATGCCGTATTAGCAACCGAGAATGGCGGTAAGGTGGTAGCCGTCAACCAGAATGTGAATACAGCAGGAGGAAAAAGTATCACGGTGGAATACAATCGTGAGGATGGCAGCAAGGTGCAAACCACCTATATGCATTTGTCGGAGGTAAATGTAAAAGTGGGCGATGCCGTGTCAGCTGGACAAAAGATAGGTGTGACAGGCAATACTGGAACAAGAACCACTGGAGAGCATCTGCATTTTGGAGTAAAAACAATTGCAGCAGACGGGACAAGTCGGGACGTGGATCCATCCAGTTATCTGGCAGAAATCGCACAAAAAGGCAACATCAAACAGCAAGCCTTGTATAATGGCAATGACCTGTTGGCAAAATACAAAACCGATGTGCCAAACAATACAGAAAGCATGTCACCTGATGCATGGATGAAGAAGTTGCTGTCGTCTGAAGATAGCGGTGTAGGATTACCAGTTGGCAGTGACCCTATCTTGGAAATGGCAATGACAGCTTTCTCATCGTTGATGATATTGGCTGTGAAAATAGATAACAAAGAAGCCGAGGAACAGAAGGCAGCTATCAGTCAATCAGTCAGTGAGCGGTCTGTAGATTTGACCTCACTGGTATCAGGCATGAAAATGTGCAGTCTGAGTATTGGTGACAATGGTCGTGCGATACTGACGGCAGACAATGGCAATATCAAAGTAAGCCGTGAACTGACATCAGCAGAATTGAGCAGACTGTCCGCCACCTTGAACGACCAAGGATTGAGCGAAGAGACCAAACGGTTGCGAGTAGCAGGAATGGTAAACAGCATTGTCATCAGTCAACAGGCTTCGCAAAATTTTGAGCAAGGAATGCAGGAACAGCAGGGACGCAACGAAAGCATGCACAGATAAATGAAGTGTGATGATTGAGATAACTTTTTAAAAAGTATAAGACTATGATGAAATGTAATGTAACTATTTGCGGTGTGGTGAACAAAGCTGCCACATGTCGCACGAATAAAGAAGGGAAGCCATTCGTAACATTTAGTGTTGCAGTGGTCATCCCTGCCAAGAACGGAATCAATAAAACAATTGAAGTTAGCGTATTGAAGGATGGAACACTGACGGAAGTAGGCAATATTGTGACGGGACAGCGCATAGAAGCTGTCGGTGTGCTTATCCCCAGGAAACATGGTGAGAACATGTATTACAACATGAATGTAACAGCTGTCAATACCGATACAACAGTAAAGGAAGACTGCATTGTAGGACAGTTGGAGTTCCGTGGAAAGATAGGTAAAACCATCGACGAGAAAAAGAGCAAGAAGGGTGAGCCGTACCAAATATTTTCAGCTTATTCAGCGACTAAAGCAGAAAACGGTTTTGAATACATCTGGGTACGACTTGTCCGTTTCAACAAGGAGCGTGAGGCGTGGTTAGTACCAGGATGCCGAATAACGGCTAAAGGTGAATTGGAGTTGTCACTCTATAACGACCGCCTAACATTCTCATGTAAAGTGGACGAATTGGCGGAATACGTACCACAGCCGTATAACCCTAATGCTTGACGCTTATGGCAAGATACAACAAACCAACCAGTGATGGTCCGAGCAGTGAGGAAAAAGCTTTGGACCTATTTGCTGAGATGATGATAGAAAAAATCCAAAGCATTGACAAAGACTGGGAAAAGCCTTGGTTTACAGATGGTGCACTGCAATGGCCGAAGAACCTTAATGGTAGAGATTATAACGGTATGAACGCCTTTGTACTGCTCCTTCAGTGTGAGAAACAAGGTTGGAAGATACCCCGTTTCTGTACATTCGACTGTGTGCAGCGGTTGAACAATACGGAGAAGAAGGATGCCAACGGAGATGCATTGCCACGTGTGTCTGTGTTGAAGGGTGAGAGATCGTTTCCTGTTTTTATAACCACTTTTACCTGCGTTGATAAGGACACCAGGGAACGCATCAAATATGATGACTACCGTCAACTGTCGGAAGAAATGAGGAAGCAGTACAATGTATATCCGAAACTACAAGTCTATAGAGTTTTCAATGTACAGCAAACCAACTTGCAGGAAGCTCGTCCCGAGATGTGGGCAAAGTTGGAAACAGAGTATGTAAAACCGGCGCAGGAACAAGGCGAACAATTCTCATTCGCTCCTATCGATGCAATGATTAAGGACAACCGCTGGATTTGTCCCATCAAGCCACAATATGGAAACAATGCATATTTTTCAATCAGCAAAAATATGATTGTAGTGCCAGAGAAGCAACAGTTTGTGGATGGAGAATCGTTCTATGGAACCTTGTTTCATGAGATGGCACACTCGACTGGACATGAGACAGTACTCGACCGTTTCAAACCTACAACATTCGGTTCATCTGAGTATGCACGTGAGGAATTGGTGGCTGAATTAGGCAGTGCGCTTGTCGCCCAACGATATGGAATGGCAAAACATATCAAAGAAGACAGTGCGGCTTATTTGAAGTCGTGGCTGGAAAGTCTGAAAGAGTCACCACAGTTTATCAAGACCACGTTGCTTGATGTGAAGAAAGCGACATCGATCATCAATCAACATATTGATAAGGTGTCGCTCGAACTGGAAGAAGCACAAACGGAGGATGTTGTAAAAGAAGTAGACCTGAAAGTTGCAGATAATAAGACTGTTACACCATATTACGCTTCTGTTGCCTATCTGCAGAGTACCGATGACACAAGTGTATTGGATAGTTTGAAAGATATAGGTGACTATGACCGTCTGCTGCAAGAGGCAAAGGAATATGACCAAGGCGATGCCATTGATTTGGAACACACGTATAAGAGTGCCTTGCAGAACCGTGGTGACGATGTATTGGTAGACGATGCCCATTACGCTGTGGTATATAATGGTAGTGTTGGCGGCACCTATGAGGTGATGCGCAAGGTGACAGAGGAAGATGTTCGTGACAGTATTACTCGATACGGATTGCCTTCTGAGGCATCAAAGGATGTAGAAGAGGTGGCAAAGTCGATGATTGCAGAAGACTTTTCTGATTTGTCAAAGCGCAAAGCTCCAGTCTTTGAAATGCCAAATGGCGATGTACTGCATCTGCAATACGACCGTGAGAACGACAGTTTTGAGGTCGGAACTGTTACCAATGCCGGGTTGGCAGTGCAGCATATTCTCAGCTATGACCACAGCTTGTCACTTGCAGACAATATCGAGGACGTGTATAACACGCTTTGTGAGTTGCCAGACTATCAGTTACAAGAGGAAAACGCGGAAGAAGAAAATGTAGCAAAGGCTACGTTCCGCAGATAAGAGAAATCAGCCGTATGGAGAAGTTATTGTCCTCTCCTTACGGCTGGCTTTTGTTTGGTCTAAGCGTTGAAAGCGTTACTGAGTGCCGTGTGCAACTGATAGACCATATCCTCAGCAGCGTTCATGTCCGCTACGATGTCGGCTATGTGGTATGGCGCACCGTTATGTCCGTGTCCGTCTTCGCCAATCCACAGGTAGGCTTCGTAATCCGGGTCGTAGTCTTGGTAATAGTCAAAGATATTCTCCAAAAGCACATCGGGGTCGTTGTCAAAAGTGTTGGCTGAGAAAGAGAAATCCTGTCCTTGGGGCGTGAACTTTGCAAAATTGAAAGTGATGCGTAATTCATTCTGCTCCTCGATAGTGACAGCCCAACCTTCTTTTTCGGCTACACTGATAACCATGTCTTGTATCTTTTCCATATTGTGATAGTTTTTGTGCCGTAGACTGGTTTGAGCAGCCTACGGCAGATGTTACAAATTAGTTCTTTTGGGGCTTTGAGTAAAGGCGATGAAGAAAGCTACGCAATTCATTGTCTTGTATGTTCTTCAGTTTGGTTGGTGTAAAACCTTTTACCTGACATACATGGAACTTGTCATTAATCCCATACTTGGTGCCATCAATCTCTATTTTCTCCAATTCGTTTGCTGATACATAGCCGTATTCCGTTTCGCACAATCCGCATACAATAGTGAATAACATAAAGTCATTTCCTTCAGTCTGTCCTTCAAGAACAAACCATCTGATGCGTCCTATGGTAAATACAGCCACACAAATAGCGTCTTTGCCTTTTTCCTCTTGTGAGTAAAGAGGAAAGTTTTTTATTGCCTCCATAAACTGAGGCGTAATCAGTTTGTTCGTCATATCAATACTATTTTGCTTGTTCATAAATATTCGGTTCGCTTGTCACGTTGTAGATATAATCACCACAACGTACCAACAATGCGTCCATGCCATAATAAAGGCTTTTCATGCATTTCACACTGCCTGTCTTGTGGAAATTAGGGAAACGGCAGATGTCAAACCGCTTGCCTTGTTCTTTTGTCAGTCTTTTTACTTTCATATCCGTTTGTATTGAATTTTATTTTCTTCCCTTTGATTGAAGCCTTATCAGCTTCGCTTGTCGGGAACTTGATTTTTCGTGCATTTCTAAACTGCATGACAAGTGTGAAAAGGCAAGCAAATGACAAGGAATTGAACGGAATACCCAATATCTTTGATTTGGGAAGGCTGCCGTTCCATTCCGAAGTGCTTAGCCCAAAGGCGATGCTTGACGTTCACTCAATGCAGTAACTTTGCATAGAAAAATGAGTGCGGACAAGTGATGCGGAATGTGTCTGATAATCATTCGCCTATATATAAAAGGTATAATGATTATAAAAATGGACAAGAAAACGTATTATGTGGATGTCGATAAAAATAGAACCTGGAGAAGTATAAAGAGTGGGACGAAGAATATTGCACAGACCTATATCTGTATACATGGAGATTTACGGAAGAAATCTACACTGGAATTACAAAAGGCTAATGCTTTAGAGAAAAAGATGTCGAAATGCCCAAGAAACGTGGTCGCAAGAAGAAAGCAGACACATTTCCAGAATAAAGTATAAGATGAAATCCAAGATGCAGATTAGTTCGTACTGCATCTTGGATTTTGCGATTATTCGGGTTGTGACAGCCATTCTTTCCTATCCATTTCGTCGATGGTCAAATCGTCCAATTCCCAATCGTATTCCAATTCGGGCATCGGTTCTCGTGAATATGGAAAATGTATCGTGTAGCCGATTTGCCCATAGAAGGCGTGTAAGGGTGTCACACACAATTCCTTCCCGAAATAGTTCTGCGGAGCAAGATATTTATCCCAAGCAAAGCGTTCTGTCTTGATATTACGGCATAAACGGTTTATGTACTGTTCTGTTGTCATTGCTATTGGTTTTAATTTGGTATTGCAAGCCAACCATAATGAGGTCAGCTTGCAACACGAGTTTATTATGCAGTCATTCTCTCCATGACCAGTCCGACATTCTTTTGTACAAGATTGATAATGGCATCGTGATAAGGAGAATTGCCATTGCAAATGCCACGAGACTGTAACACTTTGAATGTTTCAAGGCTCAATTCCACTGTCTCGATGCGTTCTCCGTCAATTCTGGCGGACAAGACAAGTGAGTTGGGCTTTTTGTAGTATTTGCATTGTCCTACGCAATGGTGTAAGGCATTTCCCTCTTGGTAATAGGCATCCACGCTATCCAAAACACTTACGACAATAATACCGTCAGTGAAGGACAAGCCAAAGAACTTGCGCTTCATTTCCTCAAATGCCGCCTCGTCAGCCATTGCTGCTATTCGTTGCCGTTCTCTTTCTTCTCTCTCTTTAATGCCATTGAGCCTCGCACGTACCTTGTCATGCTTCTTTTTAAGATTTGTAGGACATACATAATGTGCGTTATGAATGTCGTTTCCGTTTCTCTCTAACATACGGATATAGTCCACCCACATTTGAATATCTGTTATATGGTAGCCATTGCGTAATACGATTTTGTATGATGCCCAACAGAAATTCAAATCATCCATATGCATAACGAAATGACGCAATGCTGTTATATCATTCACTTTTAACAAGGTCTCAATTCTACTATCCGTCAGCAAGGCAGACATCAATCTTTGAGGGGCAATGTCAAAAAATGATTTTTTTAGTCCGTTACGGATTAACTTAGGAATTACCTTGCACTTGGGATAGGTATAGCAATCAGCGATATAAAGATACGTTTCCTTGTATTGCCGTAGTTCAAGTGCGCTGTTCCAAGCGAAACTGTCCATATAGCATCCCATTGTGCGTCTTAGACCTGTCACTTCTGTATTGCCGTTTTCATCAATCCATACCCTTGCCACTTCCATAAGTGATTGCGTAGGCTTCTTTTTCTTGTGGAATGTCACATCAAACCGAAAGACACGCTGCAACTGCAGGTCATCTTGTATGTCAATCACGGAGAAATATATCTTTTCTTTGTAATTTCTTCTGAGTGTGTCCTTGATTTCCAATGTTGTATGACAATGAGGGCAACGGCAATGTTTATTATTAGTATCGTTCCGCCATTGGTGACCGCAGTCCATACAAGTAGTCATTCCGCTTGGAGTACGGAAAGCCATGTGTTCTACGCAATGTTTGAAAGCCCAATCCACAGGTTCTTGTCCGATAGGCTGTAACTGCCCATTGGCAGCCACGACCTTGTATTCTAATTTTGTTTTCGGTTTCATACGCTTAAAAGTCAAATAGTGAGGGAGTTGTTATTTCGGGTTGCGCTTTGGGTGTCTTCGGCTTGTTGGTACGCTTCTGCATCTTGCGCAGTTGCTCGGCTTGATATTCTTTAAACGCCTCTTGCCTTGCCTGTGCCATTTCTTCTTCCGTGAGCTCAACGGTATGGTTTACAATCACATTGCAGGCAATAGGGTTGCCTATTTCGATGTCATCTTCATCAAAGAAATGTACGGCAAGAGAATACACCTCCTCGTCGGTTAGTCCCATGCATTTGCTTCTTTTTACTTGGTTTAGGATAAATGTCACACAGTTATCCATGTTTTTGTTCTCTTTGGCATACGACACGGCAAAGAGTTCATCGTTTTTGGCTCTCTCGTCCAAATACGCCTTGATTGTCTGTTTGAAATGTTCAGTCACTTTCATTGTATCAATCTATTTATTGCATTAAACATCAGTTTCTTTTTCTTCCCTTATTTTAAAGCCTTTATCAGCTTTGCTTGTCGGGATAGATTTTTCGTGCAATACAGAACGGCGTGAACAAAGGAAAAAAGGCAAGTAAATGGCGAAAGATTTAATGGAATACCCAATATCTTCGATTTGGGAAGGTTGTCGTTAAATCAACCGCACATTAGCATAGCGGTACTTGACGCTTGACTGGACGCAGTAAATTTGCAAAGAAAAATAGAGCGACATGCAAGGCTAATATGGATAAAAGTTCATAAAACAGGCATAAAAAGGTAGAATTTTAGGGTTTGACGTGAACGTTTCACGTCAAACATAGCATATTCTCATAAAAACATAGTAATTTTGTACAAAACAAAAATGGAAAGTTATGTTATACAGGGTTATAATAGACAACTACAAGTCGTTTGCAGAAGAAACGGCATTTGATTTGTTTCCCAATCCTAAAAGGGAAACATTCCCTAATCATGTATATGGTGAGGGTGCTACACCTGTGCTGAAAAGTACGGCTATATACGGTGCCAATGGCGCAGGAAAGTCTAACCTTATAAAAGGTATGCAGTTCATCAAAGAATTTACGACCACGATGAGTACTGGTAAGGACGCACAGAAAATGCGCAATTGGTATCTTAACAACAGATTCAAATTGCCTGTGGAAGATGAGAACAAGCCTATCACGATGGTCGTTGAATTTGAAAACAAGTCGCAAGCCTACATCTATTGCATAGAGATAGATATAGATGGCGTAAAGTCAGAGAGTCTGTTGCTTTCCGGATTAGGCAAGAGCAACCATGTCGTTTTTCAGAGAGACAGAGAAAGCGTTGCCTTCAAGAAAGCCAGAGTAGTAGAAAGCATCAAGAAAATTCTTGAAAGACAAATTGCCGATAATCCGTTTGGATCTGTACTTGCTATAAATGGTGTACTGCATCTGACAGAGGACGAGCATATGCGGAATGCTTTCCTATGGTTTTTGGAAAAACTTGAAGTGGTAGAAATCAGTAGGGACATACCTTGGCTGATAGAACATTTCAAGGATAATGCCGACATGATGAATTTTGTCGGAGAAATATTCACGAAAGTCGGATTAGGCATACAGAGCCTTTATATAAAGGATGAAAGCTTTGACCAGTGGCTGAAGAATGTCAGTCAGGAAGAAGGAAAGGTCGCTGATATAATGACCAACAAAGGCTTATCTCTGTCAAAAATGATAGATGACGTACCTATGCTTACAGTAACGGAAGAAGATGGTAAACGCCTTGTTCGGGAATTTGTATTCCAACAGATAGGCAGAAACGGATCCGTTTGTGATATGGATGTAATGTCACAATCGACTGGAACATTGCGACTGCTGACACTGATTCCTGCCATTTATTTTGCAATCAATAATGAAAAAACGGTATTGATTGACGAGATAGACAATGGTATTCACCCGATGCTTATAAAAAATCTGGTAAAATTCTTCGGAGAGTCGAAGTCTAATGGGCAGTTGATTTATACAACCCATGAAACGGCTTTGCTCAATCAGCAAGAGCTTCTGAGACCCGATGAAGTGTGGTTCGTAGAAAAAGTGGAAGGATGTACCAAAATGTATTCACTCAATGATTTCAAGATACATAAGACAATATCCATAGAGAACGGCTATCTTGACGGAAGGTTTGGAGCCATACCGTTTATTGGAACATTATAATCGCATGAGATATGGATTTAAACAAATTGCGATATTCCAAGACTGTTGCTGTCAAGGATATGGAGGCGCATTCCAATAAAACGGAAAAAGTAGCTGTTTTAGAAAAAGACAATTCATTGTCCGTCGGCAAAATGCCTTCAGACTACTCAAAAGGTGAGGCGACCATTGAGACTAAAATCGTCTTCATCATTTCGGGTGGCGACAAGCGAGAGAAGGATTATTTCAAAATGCTGATGAAAGACCGCCATATCAGAAGATTGAAAATTGCCTTTGTTTCCAAGAAAGGGCAAGGTCTTGTACCAAGCCAAATATTCGAGCTTGCAAAGGAATACCTTTCCAACAAAAGGTTCGTAACAGAAACTGACAGTTTCGGTATCGATGCTAACGATACATTGTACCTTGTTCAAGATATGGACGAATTTGAGGCTGATATACGAGCTATGTTTGATAAGGGTGATGAGATACGACAGGCAACATGGATAGTAAGCAATCCTTCAATAGAAATATGGCTATTTTACCATAATTTCGATACACCGGAAGGATATTTGGATGAAGGATTGAAGAAGCCTCTGAGTGAAAGAAGTCAATGGCTAAAGAAAAAGTTGGATGCCTTGGTGCCAGGAGGCATCAATCCAATTAACGCATTCGCAGATATTCGTATTGCCATTGCGAACAGTAAAGCCAATTATAAGGAGTGTAATGGACTTCCTGATGTCTATTCTACTCAAATGCACATTCTTGCGGAAGACATTTTGAATACACTTGGCAATGAATTTGACGAAATGCTGCAAAGAAGAAAAGAGATGGCAGAACGGTTTATGCGAAGTAAAATATAAAATGGAACGACCCTATATAGTAACAGCCGACTCATCACGAGCCGGCTGTTCTTGCAATTGATTGTTTTGTCGTATGAATTTATAAAAGCCTATCTATGATAGAGCATCACTTTTGTCTGTCGGTTTGCCTCATTGGGCGTATAATCGGATATTCCACCTTCGTTTATAAGAGTTATACAATCAGATGCCACCCCTCTCTTATTCAATTCCTTGACAATGAATTTTGCTCTGGAAGTACCAAGATTCTTGTTTATTTCTGCCGAACCAGTAGCACTATCAGCTGCCCCGACTACCTTTACTCTTAAGCAATGTTCGTTGGCGACGTGTGCAATCTCATCCAAGTTCAGTAACTGCAACGGAGTGACAAGCTGCGTTGTGCCAAGCTCGAAAAAGAAGTACACGGGTGTCCCAATGCAAACATTGCCATTTTGCATTTCAGTAAAATAGCCAGAGGTCCCGTGTTCATTCCTATCGAACAAGGAAGTGCTATCATTTTGGACAGGAGTGTTGCCGTCCCAACGCTTGTTGTTCAATCTTGCACGAAGAGAATTCAAACCGCTGTAGTCATTGCGAGTGTAGTGGTCACCAACATTACTATTGGCAGTTGGGCAATGATTAGAATAGGTATATTCGACATCCGTGTGAGCAGATTTGCCGATACGCTTCCATCCAACTTTACCAATATTGAAGGACAATCCTGCTGTCAAAGACATCAGATGATCACCAAATCTACCGACTTTTCCATAGCCGTCAAACTCCTGAAAGGTGGTCGTATTGCCAATCTCCAAAGTAGCTGATAGTCGTTTCGTTAGACGATACTGACCTTGAATGCCGTAAGAGAGTGCAAAAGGCTTTTGGCCATTACTCTTATTGTGGAGCAAACCGACACCAACAAACGGAACGATACCCAAACGGACATAATCCTGTTTGCCGTATCTGTTTCCAAGCACATTCCACATAAAATCAGCGTGAAGATGCTGATAGTCTTGAACGGCAAGATTACAGTCTTTGAACTGCACACCTTGGTAATATAAGCGACCACCGACAGCTGGCGTAATCCATTTGCCGAATGTCAATCCGAATGTCGGCTTGATACGTCCGAACAAATCCTCACAACCTAATGGTTTGCCGATGAAAGCATTAGTTCCTCCAGAAACACCAACAAACCAATTGTCTGACCATAAAGAACCAATAGCAACGGCATCTTCATTTGACGGACTTCCAAAAGGCAAGCTCTTCGTACAATACTTCGTTTCTATTTTGGTGGAATCCATGCAAGTGGATAGCACACCTGCTTTCATCTGCAGTGTACACGCCACTGCAAGCATAAGTATAAATTTCTTTCTCATGTTCTTATTTGATTTTGTCATTAGAAAAGGAGTGAAATGGAAACCATGCCGATTAGCGTTTAGGCTTCTTGCCGATTGATGGACGCATCATTTTGCATGCCATCATCATGCAACGCCTTGCCCAAGCCCGGTTATCCTCGTCATCATCACGTCCCCATTTCATATCATTACCACTACCGCCACCACCATTTCCTTCGGCAAAAGTTGTGGCATTGTCAACCATGCCGAGGAACAAAAGTGTAGCGCAATGCATGATTTCCGTTCCTCGCTCTGCAAGGTCTTGAAGAAGAGAACCATCAAACATTTTCAGATCGACCTCGTTGAGCATTGCCAATCTGTGCTGTTGTTCGTTTACCAGATTTTCAAGCAATGCATCTTTCAACAGACTGTCCACTTTGGAATGAACATCACGGGCATATTCCTGCGCCTCCGATTTCAAATCATCTGTACGTTGCTGAATGTCGGTCATATCACTTTTCAGTTCCTCAAGCTGTTGGTGAGCCATCAGCAGTTTCTCTTGCTTGTCTGCCAATTTGTTTTGTACAATGGTCAATTCGTCTTCAAGTTTAGCAACAGCTTCCTTCAATGCTTCAGGATTTGCTTTTCCTTCAAGAATCTGTTGCTGCAAGTTAGCAAGTTGTGCCTCCTTTTCAGCCTTCTCCCTAAGTAGATTTTCCACCATAGAAGAGAGTCCTTTAACTCTTCTTCGTGCAATGTCAATCTCCTTATTGAGGTCTGAAAGAGCTTTCTTGTGTTGCACTATTTGCTGCTCTATAGTTGTACATTGCTCAGACAGATGCCGACGGTATTCCTCCGTGCTTCTATGGCGAGCACCAGTTTCTGCAACAGATGTTCCTCTGGACATTCCCCACTTTGCGTTGACCTCTGCAAAGTCGCTGTGTAGTTGCTTCATCTTGGCACTGTATTCATATTTGTCCTTTCCTGCAAAGAGCTGCTTGAACGCAAAACGTCCATCCTTAATCGGCAAAAGAGTACAGTGTATATGAGGGTTCAGTTCATCGCAGTGTACAATAAAAGCAGCGATATTCTCTTCTCCATATTTTTCGCAGACAAAGGAATAAACATCCTTTGCCCATTTCTCTATGTCCTCACATCGTTGAATGTGACTATTGTCTGCTCCATGCTCGAAGTTTACCTTTTGCGTACCATACGCAAGTTCGTGCATACGTTCTCTTGAACCACCGAAAATGCAATTCACGACAGTTCGGTATTTGGGCTCCAAAAGTCCATCATTCGGATCTTTGATGCCTCTTTCACGTAAGTTCTCAGCCATACGTTCTGGAATGCTCTTCGCCTTGTTGATTGGAGCTACCAAGCCACCCTTGACAATTTCAAAATTAAGATGTTCACGAGTCGGGTCGTAATTACCCGTCTGCGTTGCATGGTTCCACCCCTTCTCCGTCCAGTTGCGCAGATGCTCATTGCTTTGTGCCACTGTTATGCCCTTGGAAACCCGGATGTCCATAACCTGTTTCGCATTATTCGCCATATCTTTTTATATTTTTGTTTGTACATGTATTTTGTCCCGGCTTGCCGTTAAGAGGACACCCCTCCCATCATCGACAGATGCATGGGGTATTAGGCTACCTCTACTTCCCTCTATTTGGACACTGGGCAAGCCCGGTGTGGTATAAGAGTGTTGGAATGGTATAATAGCAAGACGGTAACGTACTATAACGAGTTATGCAAACTATAGATGGTCTGCATGTCCAACGGATTGGGCTAAAAGAGAACGATATGCGTCAAGCAGGTTGCGGAACTGCGCCTTGGTTTGCGATGTTTCATTCGTCAACGACGAGGACATACCGTATATAAGCAGTTCAGCAAGTACTTGCGATGCCTCTAAAAGAGCAGAAGAGTCACCGTCAAGGTCATTGTCGTAGAACTGAACCATTGCATCTGTTGAACTGTTTGCTGAACGACGGATGACTTTGCGGTATGCCGCCATAGCCATACTTTCCAGATACTGCTGCTTTGCAATCTTAAAATGGGCTTCTTTAGCTTGCTGAAGATTGCCGATAGCATCTGTCTGTTGCGTCTGATAAACTTCGGTGAAATGCTTAATGTCCTCTTTAAGAAGATTCATGCATTTCTCTCCAGCCTCCAAAGTTGACATGTTGTCCGATTCCCAATTCGACAGAACTGTTTGTAGCTTATTGGCAAGTCCAAAGTCTTCAGTGTCGGTTGTATCGGCATTGCCGTTGATACCGACAGGCATTGTAATGAGAAAACTTTTGGGAAGCCTGATGATTTCAATCTGACCATATTCCTCTAATGTCTCCAGAAACGAGCGTACAGTGGAGCGATGCCAATGCCATTCCACCGACAGGTCTGTTATGGTCACATGACATTGGTTTATGTTGAGTTCTTGATTGCGGTTCTTCAAGATGGGAGATACGAAATTCTCAGATGCCTTTTTCAACAAATTGCAATAGGCTTCCGTCTTTGTTTTACGTTCACATACCTTTTCCTGAAGATATATAAATAAGCCGATGTCTACCGATACGGTCGTAGGTTTTTCTTTGTTATGCTTCATGTTGTTTTGTCTGTATTATTGAATTAATGCTGTGGATTGATTAGTAGTGCCATTATCCACATCTTCTGGCACAATAGAGTGATGAGTTAAAAGTAATGTTCGGCAAGTGCACGAGAGTCGGCTCTCCATTTCTCCTGTTTTTCCTTGTCGTTCCATTCGTACAAGATGGAAGCAGACGGATAAAATGTAGCAGCCAAAAGAAGAAACGCAACAGTTACAGCCATCGTGTACAGATGCGGTATGGCTACCATAGCCATTGATAGCACCGCCATTCTGAAATAGAGTTGCCGATGTGCTTTCATCAAGTGCAGCCAACGCTCCGCACGTTTATGTGAGAAGAGTATGCCACAGAGAATGGTGGAGAACAATACTCCAAATTCACCGAAATGTCCACTGACATAAATATAGTGGAACAACAGCAGTACAATGAGCAATGTCTGCAAGTACAGTCTTCGTGCAGCTTTATTGCGGAGCATGGCTATATAAAACCTTGTCATATAGCTGTTACTGCTTTTGTACAACACGAGTGGTGCAATGAGAAGCAGTAATGGGAAAACCAATTGAAGTAAAATCCATGTCATAATTGATTGTTTGAATGATTGCAATGTCAATAATCGGAGAGTTCAAGATTGATGATGCCGTAAGTAGCTGATTGTACAAGAGTGTTGACATCACTATAACTGATATGTTCAGCTCCTTGCTTTAGCCGTTTGGCAAAACCTTTATTGTTCTTTCTAAGTTTGTTCAATGCCAGGTCAAGTTCCCTCTCAGGTATTTGCCAGATGGAACCTTTGGGGTATTGACCATAACGGAAAAGCGAACGTAATGCTAATGTGCGACATACGTATGGCACCTGACGTTCTGCAAGTTTGACGGAGCACACATCATATTGATTGGCATTGTCCACCTTTATCCAAGTATGGTGCTCGTCTATCAGAAAGACTATACGGCAGTAAATATCACTTCTCATAAAAAGTCCATCAGTACCTCACTGTCATTTCTTTTGTAACGAAAGAGTCCGCTTTTGGAATGTAAACGCATATCAAGATTGACATCCGCACACATCTTTTCAAGTGAGTCATAGATAGTAACCTTGACGGCATTCACCTTTTCATTACCGTCAGTCATCACATTTACTTTGAACATCTGTCCGAAAGAAGGATTGGAATAAGCACAAGAGGCATGTCCAAACTTGGTGTGTTGTGATGGAATATGATGATACAACATGATCAGCTCCATGTCATCCTCCAGTATATCCATAACCTCCTCCAAATCGATCGGCGTTGACAATGGGAATGTAAGTAACACGTAGTCATTGTAGAACTGCGGTTGTTCCATTGTCGCCACATTGAGTAACTGCGGTAGTTGTAACGGGACAAATGCCATGAATTCATTGTAGAAGTGTCTAAGCATATTATCAATTTTAGAAAGTTGTGACGATTATTTTCATGAAGAGTGCAGGAAGTTCCTTCGTGCGTTCTTTGTCCATACGTAGAATCTTGCCCAATTTGTCGATAGTAGCAGGTGTTTCATCTGCAACCTTGTAAATGAGTTTCTTGTCCTTATCCGACAATATGGCAAAACTCAAACCGTCAATGGAAGTGTATGGCTGCACCAACATCCAAAGATAAGCCTGGGCAATTCTCTCGTTCTTTAGCTTGCCAGTTTTGGTGTCGTCAACACACTGGGCTGCGTTCAATATAAGACGACGGTTTGTACGCATAGCCATGTATACTAAAGCATCACGGTGCGACAACTCCTTTTGGTTGGCTGAGCGGAAGACTTGCAGACAGCATCTGTCGGTTTCTTGAATGATGTCCTGCATATTCTGTTTGTCACTTTCACTGAGATGCGATAGTACTGAACGGAAAAGCCGATCCTCCTCTTTGATAAAGTCCAAAAGGTCATTCTTGTTGTGAATACCTTTTGATTGCACATGAGCCAAGAAGTTGCGGTAACGATTCATCAGATTTATCATAGTGATGCCGTAAACTGGGGTTGCGTTCAATGAATCGAAGAATGGCTGTGCCTCAATTCTTGCTTGTTTCAAATCCTCGTCCTGCATATAGGATGAAGCAACCTCTTTCAGCTGAAGCACATCATTATATGTGCGTGGTTTGGTTAATACGACGCGGCAGAACTCCTTCCGTAACGAATCGTGAATTACCTGATAGGTCTGATGCCAGTCCTGGTGTAAAGTTGACGTGGTGTCTTTGCGTAGACATGCAACGACAGAGTCTCGTATTATTCGCCATTTTTCTACTTCCACAAATAGTTTGTCGGAAGTCAGCTCCTTTTTGTTTTTAACTTCTGACAGATAGGAACTATAGGCGTTGACAGCCTCTTGGCTTGTCTTGTACGATTGTGATTTGTTGCTGCTGCCACATGATGTACACACAAGTATGATTGCAAAAACGGCAGATGCTGCTGTGATACGTTCTGTAAAGTTGAAACGAATAGATTTCATACTTGGCTTATGAGCTGTATAACTTGTTCCTTTTCGTACTTGAAAGTGGTGTATGTTCATTTGCATGATGCTTTATTTTTTCTTGTAAATTGGAATTAAACGCTGCAAAGATAAGCATACATAGTTGTATTTCAAGTCATTTTCACTAAACTTTAAGCATATTTCTATATCATACTTGCAAGTATTATTTGCATTGAAAACAAGTGAAGGAAAATCGGGAGATACAAGTGCGATTTTGATAAATTAATCGCAAGTATGATTGATGTACGGAGAAAACAAGTACCTTTGCATTTGTTTTCCAAAACTAATAGAAAAGAATGGCAAAAGTAGGTTACATATATTGTACATCGCATGATGATAGCTTAGCCGAAGTCAAGGCTTGGATGACTGATTATGGATGTGTACAGATAGTCGAGGAAGAAACGGCACAAGAGAAGCTGCGTCCACAATGGAAGCAGCTGTTGGCAAATCTGGATAGAGGTGACGAGTTGGTTGTCTCTAAGTTCAGCAATGCCGTACAAGGATTGCGTGAATTATCCACATTGTTCGAGTTCTGCCGTGTCAAGGTAATTCGTTTGATTTCGATAAGAGATCGAATTGATACAGCGGATAAACTTTTCCCTGACACAAGTACAATGCAAATAATACAAATGTTTGGAGCATTACCTGAAGAAGTGATGGTCTTGCGTCGTGCCGAAGCTCATGTACAGTATTTGCAGCAACATATGAAACCCACAAAGTTCAAAACGCTTACCGCAAAGGAGAAAGCGGAACGTGAGAATATGATTGTAAGCATGTATAACAATGGGCATACGCTTGATGACATATATTCGGTATGCGGCTTTAAGAGTAGAAGCTCCATATTCCGCATACTCAACAAGTATGGGGTGAAGCTCAATCGTGGTAACTTCAGCGGTCCTCTTGGAAAAAGGAAGCCCAAGGACGATAATACAAAAGAATAAAAACAACAATGAACATTCAAGAGATACAAGATTACTGTCAGTCATTACCAAACACAGAGAAAGCAATGCCATGTGGAGAAAATTTGTTGGTTTTCCATATGGAAGGAAACATATACCTGTATGTATGGTTAAAAGCTCCTATCCCTTCCATTACTGTTAAGTTGTTGCCTGAGCGTGGTAAAGAGCTGCGTGAACGATACAACGCCATTTCTCCAGCATACCACATATGCGAGAAACATTGGAATGACATTTTTATTGAGGGGACTTTCCCTAACGACATGATTGAAGAATGGATAAAAGAGTCATACGATTTGGTAAAGACCGAATTGCCTGATTTGGCTTATAGTAGGATTTGACGACTGTAGAAGTCAAGCCTAACTTATTGAATATTAACGTATAAAATTCATCATTCTCAATAAATATTCGTACCTTTGTATAACATATAATGTTTTAAATAACTAATAAAATTCATCTTATGAAAGATTTACTTATCTTTTTTGTTGTCTTTTACGTTCTCAAAATTGTCCTTCGTGCATTGTGGGGTGGTTTCAAGGCATCTGACTACAGACGAGACCGCTGAAAAAGGTGGGACGACAATCAATGCCCTGATTGTTGGAACTAAAAAAGTGGATGTCCACAGTGCGTGGACTGTTAGAAAAACCCTACATGAGGGTAAGTCGAAAGAAAAAGGCTCCGCATCTCACGACGAAGAACCTTCCATAGATGAATTTATGAACTAAAACAGATTTATAATATCCATTCCCAATGACTTTGCCTTTCGGTAAGTGTAAAACGTACCGCCTTTCGGTTTGCCATCAAAGAACGCTATCAAGCCACATGAATGAGCGAGCATATAGTCATTACGTCTTAACAAGCAACCGTTATAGTAGGCTTTGCTCAACATAATAGTATCATCACATTGAGAAAGTAATCTCTTATACCTTGCTTGCTCCTGATAATTCCATCTCACTGACTGCTCCTTGAACGGAACAACAGCGATAAGCTTCAGATATGGCAATTCCGACCTTAGCGATAAAACCACCTCAGCTGCAAGCATATCGAAACCGATAGCCATACCACAATAGTAGTTTCGTATACCCATTGCATAAAGCAATCTAATCTTTCCCCTCAGTTTCTTTTTCAAATTATCTTTCTTGGATTCGGGAACTGAGCGATGTCCCGTAAAAGCTACTGAATTGGCTTTTATGTAAAAAATCTGTTCCATGTTATTTGTTGTATTTATAGTGTGTACGTCCTAAGAACAACCCTCCCAATACGTTTCCGCCAAATGTTTCCAGCTGATTGGCGAAAAGTGCATAGCTTGCGCCGGTCGTTACCACATCATCAAAGACATAAATGTCCTTGCCCTTGAAAAAATCTTCGTCAAACTCAATCACTTGTGTTTTGACGAGCGTTTTTTCTTTATCCTTTCTGTGTTCATGCACTGCGAGGCGTTCACCCGAAACGGAAACATGAGCATAGCCATTAAGGATGCCGCACAACTCGCTTACCCGATTGCAGAAAGCCTTGTAACGGCTCTCGTTCTTATCTTGCGTGCTTGCAGGGACGCACACAAACACAATGTCTTTAATCTTCTCACCGCATGTCTTGATAAGGTGTGTAGCCGTCATTTGTGCCACTTTCTCAAAAGCGTTGTCACGTGCATCCTTGAAAGCCCATATCAGTTGGCGTGCTTCCACTGCATCCTCACCGACGTTGCGAACCCTTACGGGAAAATACTTCAAGAAGAAATACATACTCTTGCTAAGTTGTTTTTTGATACTCTCGTCTATTACCTTTGCCATAGTCTTGGAATTTTTATTTCCCTCTTTTCGGAGCCTTTCGGCTTGTCCGAGGGATATTTTTCCGCCACGCAAAGGAGTTGGAAAGCATTAAGACAAATCGGAAGAGAAAAATACACTCTATATGGCACATACAGAGGAAGATTTTTCGGAAGCATCCATAGATGCCCGATTTGACGTATGCCTGACAACTTGTACCTTTGCGGTAAATATCCGAAGTGGCAAAGCTGATAGGAAACCAATATGGCTACAACAGAAGTATAATACTGTAAAAAGAAAAAAGGTGATGAAGAATATAAAAGAGGAAAGGGTGGGTGTGAAACTGCGCTACTGCCAGCAAGCTTCTCGATGCACTGTTTGTGGTTTGTTGGCGACATGAAAACGGCATATGCCGCTTCACGTTGTCAACAAACCACAATCTGTGCATGCTTGCCTTTGGAAGAGTGGCTGATAAGCCTTTCTGACAAACAGTATGTGCGGTTTCGCTTATGGTGTGGGACGTAGTTGTATGAATATCGGCTTACGGTTTATCCGCATATAAAAGATAGGACAGCAGGAAATATGCGGTATATGCATTAAGGAAACTCTCTTGGCGTTTGCGGCAAGTGTGTTTCCGCATATACCTTTGGCGCAATGGTCTTGCCTTTAGTAGCATCCGTTGTGGATGCCACAGAAGGCAAGATTGTTGGGACAAAATATTTCTGACTGATTATAAAAGGCGGTACGTAGTATGTACAAAAGGAGAAGGATTTGATAAAAGTGGAATATGCAAACATGAGAAAAGGCAAAGCGGTCGAAACCGCCTTGTCTGTAGGTGAGAAAGAAGACTATTTCTTCTTTGTTTTAGTGGTAGGCTGCTCAGTGCTTTCTGCAACAGACTCCTCCTTTTCCAAAGCTGGATAGAACTTGTTAGCGATGAAGACGATGCGATTGTGCTTGGTGCCTTGCTGATCAATCCATTCATCAGGCTTGAAGTAACCCTCAACTGTCAAAAGAGTTCCCTTGGTCAGTTGGTCAAAAGACTCGGTGTGCTCGTTCTTGCGCCATGCCTCCATGCTGATGAAAGCCGATACACGGTTGGTTTCCTCTCCATTTTTCTCCTGACGGCTTACTGCCAATGAGAAGCGAGCTACGCTTGCAGTGGTGAACTGGCGGATTTCCGCATTGTTGCCTACGAAACCTGTTACTGTGAAGTTGTTCTCGATCTTTTTCATTTTGAATTTGCTTTTGAAGTTAAACTTAATTTTTACATGCAACCCAAAGCAGAGATGTGGCACATGAGGAAAGCACCATGAAAATCGGCTATAATACTCGTTTTCTGTTGGCGGTTAGGAGAAAAAGGAAGATTATCGACTATTTTATTGGTCACAGCGAAGCGACCTCACAAGATAATGGCAGTTATCGTAGCATCACGCTAAATTTGCACTGAAAAAATGAGTGGCTTCGGAAGAACAAATTCAGAAAAGGCGCATGAACAACAAGTAACGGAATGTAGGCTTGCGGAAGACGTACACTATGGAGCGTAAAGCAGTTATCAAAGCAGCCGTACCAGAAGAATGGAGAGAACCATTGCAGATATTTATCATCAACATGAGTCATGACGTAGAGCACATTGGTGCTGACATGAAAAAGGGGAAACTCCAGTTGAGACGTACAAGTACAATAATGAATAGATGTAAGCATTGACATTGCACATCAAGCAAGTATGATTCACAAAACAAGTAGCGTCGTGGAAAAGTGGAGTTGCAATAAGCTGCAGCCGCATTAAAAAGAGAAGAATGTCATCCAAAAGTATAAGGCGGTTTTGTACGCTTTTGCGTTTGGCGAATGGATTGACAGATATGAGTATAAAAGGAAGAGGCGACGCAGACAAGCGTTGCCCAAATCTCTTAGGATAAAAAAGGCTATTGCTTTGGATAATAAGACCTGCCCACAGAATGTGAGCAGGCTATTCTTTTAGATTTTATTCGTAAATCAGTACGTCACTCCGATACTCGGTCAATTCCTTGCCGTTATTCAGCCTAACAATAATCTCTTGCCCATAATCGGCAACAACCGTACCCTCTGAATGTCCTCGATACGGATAAACTAAGGTGCAATAGCAACCTACAATTCCGTCCAACTCATCGTAATCAATCATATTTTGTTCCTCCTATAATATTATTCAAACTCAAACTTATTGATAAAGAATAATGTATTGTCGTCTTTGTACTCGTACTGGGCAATGTATTCCAGCATTTCTTCATCAGAGCGTTCGCCACGATTGATGCAGGTTTTCTCGCACCATACCTCTATTGCATCAGCCACGGTGTCAAAAGGTTCTTCATTCATTGCTTCAAACGGTTCTCCGTATGCACTCACGCAACATTCTTCGGGAAAATGCTCACCCTCGTCGTGAACATAGAAAATGCCACAGCCACATTCAATTTCCCGATAGCTGATAGACAACGCTCCGTCAAACTTCTCGTTCAGCGCATCGAAGAAGTCGTTGCAAGCAGCCCAAGCCGTTTCCGTGTCAAACGACAGCAAAGCATAGTCACTATATTCTTCATATTCCGCCCAATAGATTTCACCACGAACGGAAAAGCCTTTTGCCTTGTAGTCGATGCCATAATGGTTCGCCAAATCACCGAGCCAGATATTCTTTTCGTTTACGTTCATTTCTTGAAGCGTGTTCCACAGGTCGGCAACGGCTTTCTTCTCACCTGTGATTTTGTACTGTGTGTCACATAAGTTTGCCATAATCATTTGTTTTTAAGTTTTATTACTTCCCTCTTATAGCTACAGCTACTTGGGGATTTGATAAAATTTTGTTGCCTCAAAAGGTCTCATGTTCCTGCATGCAAGGTTTCATGGTAAAATACAACCTCAGTGTCAACCGAGGTGGAGATTTTTCCGATGAACCGCAAGGCGCAGACCTTGCAAGGCAGAAGACATGAGAAGTACCTTTGCAACACAATTATTATCTACAAGTCACCAAGTATGCAGCGAAAAGAAAGGTGGTCGGTGTAAAAATGGAATATCAACCATACACCAGAACGATTGCAGCCAAAAGAGAAAGTTACGCACAAGCATTATGCGCAGCTTTTTCTTTTGGCTGTAACTCTACAAATGGCAATATGGTTTACATGGAATAGTTCACTTTACGTGGTTAGTCTTATATATAGGCTAAACCGAAGTAAAGTATATATGTGAAGTGATTTTTGTAAATGTGGGGATAAGGGTGTAAAATGGGATGATTGCAGCGAAAAGAGAAAGGTACGCACAAGCATTATGCGCATATTCTCTTTTGGCTGCAACTCTACAAATGGCAGTATTGTTTATGTGGAATAGTTCACTTTACGGGTTAGCCTTTATATATAGGCTAAACCAAAGTAAAGTATATATATGGAGAATTTTATGTACCTTTGCAACAGTATGGCAACTGATGCATAGGTACGAAATGGCATTGTTATTGCCGCAAACCAAGACGACTCTTTGGTTCTCTCTCTTTTAGTCTGCATGACAATATCAATGATTCCGTCAAAATCAGTTGGGATTGTTTGAAGGTAGCATACGGTTAAAATAGACTGATGAATTTTTCAGCTAAGCCTTAAAATGCAACCAACAGAAACCAAAGAAACAATAGGAAACAAGGAAAATGCGAAAATGTTGTTTCTTTGATATTTTGTTTCTGTATTGTTTCCCGTCGTTTGTTAATCGTGTAATGAGTACAGATTATCAGACGGTTACAACTTTATATTGAAATATTGCCAAGAAATTTCGAAAGGCTTTGATGAAATGGCTTGACCTCATAGAAGCTTCTTTTTTGCCTGATGATTTAAAGCGTCAGTACAAAAGACTTGTGCTTAAGCGAATGCTAGCCCTTCGATAATGCTCGGATAAGTATTGTATACCCTTTCGGGTGTAATATTAGGCGGTTGGTTTAATATTACACCCGAAGAGGTATAATGATGGTTGGGGGATAGGGCGTTTGTCAGTGAAGCGGTGTTGTATGCTCGTGTTGCTTGTGTGATTTCCCTTATTTGTTCCTCAATGCTCTATCGTTCGTGCGCGCGTGTACGCACGCGATAGATATAGTGTATGTGCAATTGAATGGCTTCTTGTTTTCGTCATAAATACTTTAACTCCAGTCGGAGCAGCTTGTTGGTTATAGGGAAATATTTTTGGTGCGTATGTTTAGAGACACCCCATAAAGGCCGGATGGCGCTACTTTCAGAGGTTAGTTTTTGCAGTTTGCAGACAGATGGAGTTTATACGACCTTTGCTGAAGTTTTCTTGTGTTTGCTCTCACTTATCATGAGCCAGGTAGCGTTTCGTTATCTGAAATCTCTACGCTTGGCTATTTCGATTGCTTTTGTTTTGCCTTATATCGTCCGAATGTGACCCCCAAAAACCGTCTACAAGTTTTGCAGGTCATATCGCCCTTTTAAAGCCATTCCGAGCCTTGTTTTGCCCTAAAAACGGGTTGAAACAAGAAAAAAACGCCCGAAATTGAAAAAAAACTGGGGAAATGTTTGGAGAGAAAGAAATAATGCCTAACTTTGCAGCCGTTTAGAAGACATCACAACAACAACGCTTCCCCAGCGCAGTGATGACGGAAGAACAACGGGCAAATACCAGAGTGGCCAAATGGGGCAGACTGTAAATCTGCTGGCTTAC
>ERZ1026892.205-NODE-205-length-28934-cov-73.873818_pt1 | contig 28934 bp, 25 predicted proteins | sample MGYA00380176_ERZ1026892 | MGnify/ENA primary metagenome ERZ1026892 (study PRJEB33269, sample SAMEA4719812) | human gut metagenome | biome: human-associated habitat; feature: organic feature; material: feces | place: Cameroon | collected 2013-10 ... | reverse complement strand
TACCGCAGGTTTTCGATTGCTCCATCCTCTGGCAGTATTACGCCAGGGGCAAGAAGCTCTTCTCGAAACTGTAAGAAGACGATAAAACAAACTTAAAAATAAGAATCTATGATGAAGAAACAAATGATGATGGCGCTCGTGTCGCTGATGGCTTTGACTGCACAGGCACAGGCGAATTTCAATGTGACGGTGACCAATCCGTCAAAGATGGTGAAGACAGACCAGCCGGTGGTAATCGACCTCAGCAAGCTGGGAAGCATCGGGGAGATTCAGCGTGCGGTGGTAACCGTGGATGGAAAGGAGATTCCTTCACAGCTCGACGACACCAACCGCGACTGTACCAATGATGAACTCTGCTTCCTGCTCGATCTCGGCAAGAAGGAAACCAAGAACTGCCAGGTGCAGCTCTTTACAGAGGGCGAACAGGCGCAGTATCCTGCCCGTACCTTCGCCGAACTCTGTCTGCCTAGCAAGAACAAGAAGCTTGCCAAGAACAAGCAGGACATCTATCTGCGAAGCATCTCCTTCGACAAGAAGACCAAGGATGTCTATCACTATGTTCATTCCCACGGTGTCTGCTTCGAGAGCGAACTGGTTGCCATGCGCATCTATTTCGACCAGCGACAGACCATCGACCTCTACGGTAAGATCAACAAGGGACTGGTAATCTACGACACCCAGTTCTATCCATCCGAAGAACAGTTACAGGCTGGCTCTGGCGACGACTGCCTTTGGGTAGGGAACACCTACGGACTGGGAGCCTTGCGTGGCTGGGACGGCAAGAATCAGCTGCATCTCACCGATGTGAAGTATCAGGAGCAGCGCGTCATCTCCGAAGGTCCGCTCCGTGCCATCGTCGAGGTGGTGGATAACGGCTGGGTTCCGGCTCCGGGGCTGAAACCGCTGAATGCTACCATCCGCTACACTATCTACGCCGGTCATCGTGATTTCGATGTAGATGTGTTCTTCAACAAGGATGCTTCTGATTATCAGTTTGCTACCGGACTCATCAATGTAAAGGGATCCAGCGAGTTTGCCGACGGCAAGGGCCTGCGTGGCTGCTACGGCAGCGACTGGCCTACAGGCAAGGATGACGGCAAGCACAAGTTGGAAACCGTAGGCTTGGGAATCTACGTGCCGCAGAGCGCCCTGGTGAGCCAGGAACCAGCCAACAAGGACTGCTACACCCAGGTGGTGAAGCCTTCCGGCAAGAAGCTGAGCTACAAGCTCGCCTATACCAGTGCCAACGAAACCTATGGTTTCAAGGGTGAGAAAGAATGGTATCAGTGGTTGAAGGAGTGGAAGAAGCAGATCGAGGAACCCGTGAAGGTTTCCGTTTCCTGCACGATTCGATAGTAGGGAGCTAACTCCTTGACTCCTCAATAAACGACAGAATATTGCACAGATAGCCAATAGTGAGTAAAAGTGTTAGCATTTTGCTCGCTATTGGCTGTTTTTTATTATTTTTTTGAGATTTTGCTTGGTAATTTAAATATTTTTTAGTATTTTTGCAGTCGTAACCAGAAGACTTTAAAATTACGTGAAAAGAATATTTGATTATATCGTCATATTAGCATTTATCATGCTCTGTTCGGCCTGCGAGTTCAAGTTCAAGCCGAACGAGGAGGCTGACGCTGTCCCTTTAACGGTGCAGCGCTACGACCGTCTGCAAAGCAGATACCTTACCACCGGTGATTTCTCTGCCCTTCAGCAGATGAATACCGACTATCCGATAGAAACCCGAACACTGATAGAGAAGATGCTGCAGCTTGGCACCATTACCGACGCCAACATCAGCAACCGTTTCCTGATGTTCTATCAGGATTCCACCCTCCAGTCGCTTATCGCAGATGCTGAGGCCATGTATGCGAACATGGACGACATCAACGAGCAGCTGAAGAAGTCGTTCGGTCGTCTGCACGACTGGCTGCCTGAGCTTCAGCAGCCATACTTCTATGCCCAGATCGGTGCGCTCGACCAGAGCATCGTGGTAGGTGAGCATTCGGTAGGTATTTCACTGGATAAGTATCTGGGTCCGGAATATCCGCTCTACAAGAAATTCTATACAGCCCAGCAGCGTGCTACCATGCAGCGCGAGTATATCGTGCCCGACTGCCTCACCTTCTATCTGCTGAGCATCTATCCGATGAAGGATTTCGATACCCGTCCGCAGCTGGACCGCGACCTGCACATGGGCAAGATCATGTGGACCGTGAACAAGGCGTTGGGTAAGGATATCCTGGACACCAAGTATGTGAAGACCATCCAGGCTTATGTGAAGCGCAATCCGAAAATCACAGTCAAGGAACTGCTGGAAGACGAGGACTATTCGCCTATCGAAGCGCTGCATAAGGACTAATCAGCAGGATAAGGACTAATCGGATAAGGATTAGTCTGCTGCTGGATGAAGCAGAAAAATCAAAAGCATTCAATACAATACATGAAAAGATTTTCAATTTTTGTTGCAACGATGATGATGGCATCAGTAATGCAGGCAGCTGAGAAGCTCGATTTGAAGTCGATTACTTCAGGTGCATTCTCTGCCTCATACGTTACAGGAATCAACCCTATTGAGGGTACCGATCTCTATGCTTCCATCAGTTCTGATGGCAAGCAGGTAGTAAGTTATTCTTTCAAGACTGGCAAGCAGGTGGCTGTGCTCTTCGACGTTGAGGCTGCCAAGGCTCCGATGAAGTCGGTAGAGGGCTACGTGATGAGCCCGGATGGCAAGAAGATGCTCGTCTTTACCAAGAGCAAGGCGGTCTATCGCCGTTCGTTCAAGGCTGAGTACTTCATCTATGATATTGCCCGCAAGACCATCAAGAAGCTTTCTGAGGGCGAGAACCAGCAGGTGGCTACCTGGTCGCCGGATTCACGCCACATCGCCTTTGTCAAGGACAACAACATCTTCGTAACCGATGGCGAGAAGGAAGTGCAGGTTACCAAGGACGGAAAGTTCAATGAAGTGATCAATGGTATTCCCGACTGGGTATATGAGGAGGAGTTTGCCTTCAACCGTGCCTTCGCCTGGAATGCTGACGGAACCTCACTCGGCTGGATCCGTTTCGACGAAAGCCACGTGAAGACCTATTCGCTCCAGCTCTTCGAAGGCGCCAAGCCTACCCGCAGTGAGTTCCACGATTATCCGGGAGAGTATTCCTACAAGTATCCTAAGGCAGGACAGGACAACTCCAAGGTGAGCCTCTGGAGCTACGATATGAAGACGGGCAAGACCCTCGCACTGGATGTTCCGGTAGATGCAGACGGCTACTATCCTCGCATCAAGACCACTCCAGACGCCAACAGTCTCATCGTCTATACGATGAACCGCCACCAGGACGATATGCGCCTCTATTCCGTGAATCCATTCACCGGCAAGAGCAAGCAGATCATCCAGGAAAGCGTGCCTAAGTTCATCAAGGAAGAGGTGATGGAGAACAGCATCGTGGGCAAGAAGAACATCCTGCTCCCTAGCGACCGCGACGGCTACATGCACCTTTATCTCTATGATATGAAAGGCAAGCTGATCCGCCAGGTAGAGAAGGGTAACTACGATGTTACCGCCATCTACGGCATGGATGAGAAGACCGGCGACATCTACTTCCAGGCAGCCATGCTCAATGCACACGACCGCCAGGTTTATGTGGCTCACAAGAACGGAAAGGTGGAGCGACTCACTTCTGAGGAGGGTTCCAACTCGGCTTACTTCTCAGGCGATTACCGCTATTTCGTGAATAACTGGAGCAGCTACAGCCATCCATACGTTTACACCGTACGCAACAACAAGGGTAAGGTGATCAAGACCCTGGAGGACAACAAGAAGCTGTTGGAGAAGACCAAGCAGTATAACTGGGGCAAGCGCGAGACCTTCACCTTCACTACATCAGAGGGCGTGAAGCTCGACGGATGGATGGTGAAGCCGGTAGATTTCGATGCCAGCAAGAAGTATCCGGTCATCCTCTTCCAGTATTCCGGTCCGGGCAGCCAGCAGGTGCTCAATTCCTGGAGCACGGGAAGCATGGGTTCCGGTGGAGCCTTCGATTACTATCTGGCTCAGGAGGGATTCATCGTGGCTTGTGTAGATGGCCGTGGAACCGGTGCCCGTGGTGCTGAGTTCGAGAAGTGTACCTATCTGCGCCTCGGCGACCTGGAATCAAAAGATCAGGTGGAGACAGCTCTCTATATGGGCAGTCTGCCATACGTGGATAAGGACAACATCGGTATCTGGGGATGGAGCTATGGTGGTTTCAATACCCTGATGAGTATGAGCGAAGGCCGCCCTGTGTTCAAGGCTGGTGTGGCTGTTGCGCCTCCTACCTGCTACCGCTTCTATGATACGGTCTATACCGAGCGTTACATGCGTACTCCTCAGGAGAACGAGGAGGGCTACAAGGTAAACCCAATCGAGCGTGCCGACAAGCAGCATGGTGCCTTGCTTATCTGCCATGGACTGGCAGATGACAATGTTCATCCACAGAACACCTTCGAGTATTCAGAGGCATTGGTTCAGGCAGACAAGGATTTCAAGGAGCTTTGGTACACCAACCGCAACCACGGCATTTCGGGAGGTAACACCCGCAATCATCTCCTGCGCCAGATTACCAACTGGTTTAAGGATAAAATGAAATAAAGACATCAGGTTTATTCCTATAAAAAAAAAGCCCCCGGAGGTTTCACAACTTCCGGGGGCTTTTGCCCTTTTGGAGATTTCACAACTTCCTAGGGGCTGAACTAAACTACTAACATTCAGCGGTAATCTAGTACCGCTGACGCCCTAAAAAATTATAGGTATTAACTACTAAATATTTTTTAAAAACTTCTTTTCTTTATGCTTCAGCTTTTTTCTTGGCTTCCGCCTTTTTCTGCTTCAGTTCTGCCTTTTTCTGCTTCACTTCTGCTTTTCTCTGCTTCAGCTGGCTCTTCACTTCAGCTTTCTTCTGCTTCAGCTGAGCCTTTGCCTCCTTCTTTTCAGCCTTTCTTTCAGCCTTGGTCTTTGGCTCCTCCATGTCGCTTGGCTCTACCGCCTTGAACATGAACTTGCTCTCGTCGATGTTCTTCATCTGCCATGGAGTAGGGAGGTCCTTCGGCTTCTCGCCGTTCTTCAGGCGCTTTGCCTTCGCCTGCTTGGTGTAACGGTCGTGCAGCTTGGTCCATTTCTTCTCCGCCTTCTTGAAGTTGCGGTCGAAGATCACGATGCAGGTTCTCTTTGGTGCACCGATCGACTCCAGGTATTCCTTCAGCTGCAGGGAGTAGTTCTCTCTGTTGTCCAGGAAGAGCTTCTTGTGAGTCAGATATACTGAATCAACTCTCTGCACGCTGGTCATATACACCGTAGAGTCGCTGAACGACGATGCGAAACCGAACATATATGCAGTTGTCGGATCATTCTTGGCGTGAGCCGTGAATGAAGAGATGGCTGCGATAGCCAATGCTAATGCGATTTTTAAAACTTTCATTTATTCTTTTCTATACTTATGTTTTGCGCTTACTGTCCCAGATAGGATTTCAGCAGTTTATTCTTCGTGTTGTGTCTGAGTCGGCGCAGGGCTTTCTCCTTGATCTGCCTTACACGCTCCCTCGTCAGGTTGTACTTTTCACCTATCTCATCCAGGGTCATTTCCGGCGAGCCGTCTATTCCGAAGAATGCTCTCAGCACCTTCTGCTCCTTGTCGGTGAGCAGCTTCAGTATGCGGCTAACCTCCGCCTTGAGCGATTCTATGGCGAGTTCCCTGTCGGTATTGGATGAGTCGCCAGCCAGGAAGTCGATCATGCTGCTGTCCTCGCCGTCGGCGATAGGTGCATCCATGCTCACGTGGCGTGAGTTCGCCTTCATGGCGTCTGCAATCTTGTCTTCGGGCAAATCCACACGCTCGGCAATCTCATCCACGCTCGGCTTGCGCTCGTGTTCCTGCTCGAACTTGTTGAGTTCCCTTGTTATCTTGTTGACGCTACCCACCTGGTTGAGGGGGAGGCGTACCAGTCTGCTCTGCTCAGCTATAGCCTGCAGAATGCTCTGTCTGATCCACCAAACGGCATACGAGATGAACTTGAAGCCGCGTGTTTCATCAAATTTTTCTGCAGCTTTGATAAGCCCAACGTTTCCTTCGTTGATAAGGTCAGGTAAGCTGAGTCCCTGATTCTGATATTGCTTGGCAACAGATACCACGAATCTCAGGTTTGCTTTGGTCAATCTCTCCAGGGCTCTCTTGTCCCCTTTTCTTATGCGCTGTGCGAGTTCCACTTCCTGGTCGGTTGTCAGGAGCTCCTCGTGTCCAATTTCTTGGAGATATTTGTCCAACGATGCGCTTTCGCGATTCGTTATAGACTTTGAAATTTTCAGTTGTCTCATGGTAGCAATTTAATTTTGTAGATGCAAAAGTACACTTTTTGTTTGGAAAAACAAAAAAAATAGCAGATATTTTTCAAAATACCTGCTATTTTGTCATTTTTTATCTTTTCAGAGGGGATTAAGTTCTCTTTTCTTAGGAACTTCAGCCGGTTCATCCGGTGATAGGTGTCCCTCAGCCGATTAGTCCTTCTGCAGTGGAACAGCGAAGTAAGCCTTCTTGCCTGTAGGCCATACACCCTGGATGTAGAGCACAGGATCCTTGCTGGTAGAAGCACTCTTCACAGCCTTCTGCAGGTCATCGAGCGATGTGATGTTGCTGTCGTTGATACGCTGGATGATGAATCCGCGTGAAATGCCGGCATCCTTCAGGGCACCGCTGTTCACCTTCATCACCTCTACACCATACTTGATGCTGAGCTGGTTCTTCTGGCTCTCTGTAACAGGACGGAAGGTTCCGCCGAGCACGTCGAGGTCTGCGCTCTTGATTACTGAGGTGTTGCCCTGGGCATTCTTCAGCGTGATGGTCTTGGTGCTTGCCTTCTTGTTGCGCAGGTAGGTGATGCTCATCTTGTCGCCAGGGCGCTTGCCGTTGAGCGACTCCTGCAGTTCAGCCATCTTGGTCACCTTCTTGCCGTCAACCTTGGTAATCACGTCGCCTTCCTTCAGTCCGGCAGCAGCACCGTTGCCGTCTTCATCTACCTTGGCGATATAGACACCCTCGTTGGTTCCCAGGTTCACGTCCTTGCCGTTCTCCTTCTGGGCGTTGATGTAGTTGAGCACGTCGCTACCCTGGATGCTCAGCATCACGCGCTGTACGCTTCCGTACTTCTTCAGGTCATCCACCACCTTGTTCATGATAGAGGTAGGAATGGCGAAGCCGTAGCCTGAGTAGGAACCGGTCTGAGAGTAGAGCATGGCATTGATGCCCACCAGCTCACCCTGGGTGTTGACGAGTGCACCGCCAGAGTTACCTGCGTTGATGGCAGCATCGGTCTGGATGAAGCTCTCCACGCCGTTGGCACCGAGCGAACGTGCCTTGGCAGAGATGATACCTGCGGTAACGGTATTGTTGAGTCCGAATGGATTGCCCACTGCGATGACCCATTCACCCACCTTCACATTGTCGCTGTTGGCGATAGGCAGGGTAGGCAGGTTCTTGCCATCCACCTTGATGAGGGCGAGGTCGGTGGTCTTGTCGGTACCGATGATGCGTGCAGAGTATTCGCGGTTGTCGTTCAGGGTCACGGTCAGCTCGTCTGCGCCTTCCACCACGTGGTTGTTGGTTACGATGTATCCGTCTGAGCTGATGATCACGCCCGAACCCGTAGCCTCTCTCTTAGGAGTCTGCACCTGCTGCTTGCGTGTGCCGCCCTGACCTTCAGGATTGCCGAAGAATCCGAATGGGTCGAAGAAGCCTCCGAATGGGTCGCTCTGAACATCTACGGTCTTCACCTTCGAGTTCTGTACGTATTTGATATGTACCACGGCTGGCAGAGCCTTCTCTGCTGCGTAAGTGAGATCAACTGGTTGACCTGGTGCTGTTGCTGTTACTGCTGGTGAAGCGTTCACCTTCATGAAAGCACCTGTTGAGAATGCTAGCGAACCTACGCATAGCACTGCCATTACATAATTAGTTACCTTTTTCATGTTTAATATCCTTTTTATTATTATTTCCTTTTTTTATTGTTACGCCTAGCCTTCTGCCAATTCTATGCCAAAACCCTCGGGGCTGCCAAATCTGTCAGCTTCTTGCCTCAGCTTTTCGAATGCAAATATAGAGTCATTTTTTGATATACGTATAACTTTGAGCCATTTTTTATTCCGTTTTAACATTTAAAATTAACACTTTAACGGCTCTTAAACAAGAATAGCCCTATTTTTACAATTATTTGCTACTTTTCTGAAAAATGATAGTTTTGTATATGAAATTAAAACTTCTTGATATGCAAACGAATGTGAACGGAACAAGAGAAAAAGATGACTGGAATGTCAGTCTTTCGGGATGAGAAAGCCGTAAAATCATCCCCAAAAAGCGAAAAGAGTTTAAAAACTCAGAGAAATTGGCGGTTAAGTCGAACTTTTTTGCTATCTTTGCATTTCGAAAGCAGTGCTCCGGCTTGTCGCTGGCATTCTCTACTGGGGGGTGCGAGAGGAAAGTCCGGGCAGCGTAGGGCATCCCACTTCCGAAAATAGAAGCTATTGGTGACAGTAGGTGTCGGTAGAAGAAAATAACCGCCCGAAACTTATTCCGTAGCGATGAAGCTTGCTTCATCGTGGTTTAGTGTCGGGTAAGGGTGAGAAGGTGGTGTAAGAGACCACCAGCTGGCGGGTGATCGTCAGGCTGTGCCATCTGGGAGCTGTAAGCTCATGTAAACCGCAGATTGAGGGCGGCTCGTCCGATTGCCTTCGGGCTGCTGCGGAGGGTAGAGTGCTTGAGCCCAGGGGTGACTCTGGGACTAGATAAATGACAGGCGCCCGTATCGTTTCTGACGGTATGGGTACAGAACTCGGCTTATAGGAGCACTGCTTTCTTTCTTTTAGTTCTTTCTGCATCATATATATAATAAGGTATGGAGACATATATACCTGTCTATGCAATGTATGGTGCGGTGTTTCAAACCATTTAAAAATAACCAGCAATTATGAATCTTAGAGAACCGGAAAAGCAGATATTAGACGATTTTGAGCACAAGGTAACCAACAAGATGCAGAAGTATGGCGATGAGCCCGACTTCCCTAAGTTGGAGAACTATGGACTTACCCGCATGGAGCTGGATGACTATCTCTTCGATAAGCAGGCCATCCTCGACATGGGCGGTTCCAAGCGCACGCAGCTCACGGTGGGCGGTTTCATCACCGTCATCCCCGTATTGATCCTTTCCTGCTTCCCAGATAAGTCGCCTATCTATGAGAACGGCAAGGCAATGACCACCATCATTGCCATCATCATCGGTCTGCTGCTCGCCTGCTTCTGCAAGGCATTGCTCCAGATGGTGATCCTCTACCGTGTGAACAAGCACAAGGAAACGAAGATGGAGACCTTTATCAAGGCAGTACTCTTCTATGAAAAAAGATAATAACTTTAAAGCATTGAAGATATGAATTTACCTGATTTTATGGCTTATAAGGACAAATTCACTCAGAGTGCATTTGTCGAGAAGATTTCGCACGTGGCAAAGCGTGCAGGTGCCAAGATGGTTTATGCAGCTCTCATTCTCTATTATACGCTGGAGAGTGACAAGGTTGCGCTCAAGGACAAGGCGATGATTATCGGCGCCCTGGGCTACCTCATCAGTCCGCTCGATGTGATTCCCGATGCCATTCCGATAGCGGGACTGAGCGACGACCTGGCAGTGCTCATCTTCGTGCTTCATAAGGTATGGGGAGATGTTTCTGAGGATGCGAAGCAGAAGGCTCACGACAAGCTCGCACAGTGGTTTGATGAAGATGAGCTTCCACAGGCAGAAGATCTCTTCAAGGAGAATCCGGAAGATACTCCGGTCTGATTCGTTTAGAATACATTCATTTTTCGGCACCCGTTTCTGAATTTCGATTCAGGACAATAGCAAAACGGCGGACTCTCACGAGCCCGCCGCTTCTATTAATAACTAATAAATGATTAAATCCTTTTATCTTTTTACGATTTTTATCTTTTTTTATACGATACCCTGAGCCATCATAGCCTTAGCTACCTTCAGGAATCCGGCTACGTTAGCACCCTTTACGTAGTTTACGTAACCGTCGTTCTCAGTACCGTACTTCACGCAGTTAGCGTGGATATCGTTCATGATGTCGTGGAGCTTAGCGTCAACCTCCTCGCGTGACCACTTCAGGCGCTCTGAGTTCTGGCTCATCTCAAGACCAGAAACAGCCACACCACCAGCGTTGGCAGCCTTACCTGGAGCGTAGAGAATCTTAGCATCCTGGAATACCTTGATAGCCTCTGGAGTAGTAGGCATGTTAGCACCCTCGCTTACAGCGAATACACCGTTTGCGATGAGAGCCTTGGCAGCCTCCTCGTTGATCTCGTTCTGAGTAGCTGATGGGAGAGCGATGTCTGCCTTCTCAAACCAAGGCTTAGCACCCGCAACATATTTTACACCATATTTCTCAGCATATTCCTTGATACGGCCACGCTCTACGTTCTTGAGCTCCATGATGTAGTCGAGCTTCTCGCGGTCGATACCGTCTGGATCGTAGATGTAACCATCAGAGTCTGAACATGTAACAGGCTTAGCACCCAACTGGAGCAACTTCTCCATAGTGTACTGAGCAACGTTACCAGAACCAGAAACCAATACAGTCTTGCCCTTGATGTCGATGCCCTTGGTAGCGAGCATGTTGCAGAGGAAGTAAACGTTACCGTAACCAGTAGCCTCAGGACGGATGAGAGAACCACCGAACTCCTGACCCTTACCGGTCAAGACACCCTGGAACTGGTGAGTCAACTTCTTGTACATACCGAAGAGGTAACCTACCTCACGGCCGCCTACACCGATGTCACCAGCTGGAACATCCTCGTCTGGACCCATGTGACGGTAAAGCTCAGTCATGAAAGCCTGGCAGAAACGCATCACCTCGTTGTTGCTCTTGCCACGTGGAGAGAAGTCAGAACCACCCTTTGCACCACCCATAGGGAGAGTAGTAAGAGAGTTCTTGAAAGTCTGCTCGAAAGCAAGGAACTTCAGAATACCCAAGTTTACAGACTTGTGGAAGCGAAGACCTCCCTTGTAAGGGCCGATCACGTTGTTGTGCTGAATGCGGTAACCCATGTTAGTCTGTACGTTACCCTTATCATCTACCCAAGATACACGGAACTGGATGATGCGGTCTGGGATGCAGAGGCGCTCGATGAGGTTTGCCTTCTCGAACTCAGGGTGCTTGTTGTACTCTTCCTCGATAGTACCGAGAACCTGACTAACAGCCTGGATATACTCCGGCTCATTTGGGAATCTTCTTTGGAGATTCGCGATTACTTCAGATGCTTTCATAATCTTTATCTTTTATTGTGTTTGAAATTTCTCTTTTATTGTTTGCGATTGCAAAGATATAGTTTTTTCTTGAAATAACCAACAAAAAGAAAGAAAAAATGCATAAAAAGTAGAAAAAAGATAATTTTTTAACTTTTCATAAAGGTTAGTGTAGCCGATTTGTGTGCGTACACCTTATTATATATATGATTTTCTCTATCTTTTTGTTTGGGTTCTGATATTTTTTAGTATCTTTGCATCGTGTAAGGAACTTCACGCAGGAGTCTTCTTCACAAGACTTTATAAAATATGAAAGATTATGCCAAGAGCTACAGGACCGATAGGTTATATTGAGCACCGATCTCCGATGAAAGATGAGACTGGCAAGTATTTGATTCATCCTCAGTTTGTATATAGGGATGTGTATGATTTCAAGAATATGCGTGACGGTATGCGGCAGCACCATCAGATGGTTACCTCGCAGTTTCTGGCTGCCATCCAGTCTATCAAGGATGAGACGATGATGGCACTTTCCAGTGGTATGGAGGTGAAGATAGGAGATATGTTCATCATCAAACCCAAGTTGAAATTGAGAGACCATAAGGATGCTGATGGCAATATTTATCATAAGGTGTATCATGAGGGTGAACTGATTCCTGCCAGTGAAGTGGTGATTGATGGCTTTGAGGTGAAAACCACCCGTGAGTTTGATAAGGAGTTCTATGTCAATTATGATGGAAATTGCAGTCGTATTCCTTGGAAAGTAAGTTTCCCGCCTAAGGAGTCGGCTCAGGAATTGCTGGACATCACCAACTTCTGCAAGAAGCATGGCTATATCACGGTAAAGGATTTGATGCGCCTTCATGGTGTTACCAAGTATCATGCCCAGAAGGTGCTTTCTGGCTATTGCGAGGGCGAGTTCCCGAAGATGACTCGTGAGCGTGAAGGCAAGGTCTTCATCTACCGTAGAATAGGAGTCTAATAAATGATAATCATCTGCCGTGAATAGGCGGATAAAAAAGATAATGCAGAAAAAAGTCCTTTCACAAAACTCTTTTTGTTTCTGGTAAACAGAGTGTTAAGTGTGAAAGGACTTTTTCGTTATCCTACTTCCTTTACAAGATAGAGATTGCCGTCACGGGTATGTTCCGGTTTGCCGAAAAGGTGGGTCAGTGTCTTGCTGAAGGGATTCAGGGCGATGTCCTGGACACCCTTGGCGTGCATCGTTCTCAGCTTTTTCAGGATGATGTCGGCGGTCATTTTCTCTCCTTTTTCCCCTCCTTCGGGAGTTCTGAAGTACGAGGCAACGGTTCTTTCCAGGTCCGTCTTGATGTAGTAGGGCAGATTGTGTTCCTGCATCTCCTTTTCATCCTCCTTGGAGAAGAAGTAAGGCTCGCCATGCTCTACCTCATCTAATAGTTGGGCGTAGATCTGGTCGTGCTCGATATCATCCACGTTGATCATCCCGTCGGGTTCCAGAATCAGGAATCTTCGGGAACCAGAGCGGTCGGTGAGGAGTTCGCGCTGGTTGCTGGTGCCGGTGAACGAAGCGGAGCGGGGCAGACGGTTGAAGTTCTTCTTGTAGGCACCGATGAAGCTGGGTTTCATGGTTTGCATCAGGGTCTTCATCAGCGGCATCTTCTTTGGATTTTCCTTGTCCAGCTCATCGTCGTTGATGATGGCAAACTCCACAATCTTTCTCTGTGCATTTCCCTTCTGGTTGAGCGAGAAATCATCCGTGTAGTAATCTCTTAACCCGTTGGGTAAGAGGCTTCTGAGAAAAGTACTCTTATGTAATCCTTGGGTTGTGGATACCAGGGTGAGCATCACGCTGTTGGCGTGTTTCTCGTCATATCCTGCCATCTGCGCCACCATGGCACGTAGCCAGATTCTTCCCATTCTCTGGCAATAGTCAGAGTGGTTGATGCGGCGCAGGAAGTCGCCGATTCTATCCTTTCCATCCCAGGTTCCTCTCACCTGATTGATGTAGGAGCGGATAGGATGATAAGGTTGGGCGTACTTCGACTTGATGAGTCGTTCTACGAAGTGATCGCGCACAAAGATGCCAGCCTCCTGCACCTCGATGGCGATGGTGTTGATGGCATATTTGTCGATGATTTCGAAGTCATGTTCCGTCTTCTTGCGGTATTCGAAAACATCGGTGATGACATTGTATCGGAACTCGTAGTTCTCCAGTAACCACTTCTGCATATCCGCGATAGGGCGGAGGTAGTTGCGGCTACGTTTCTTGTACTGTGCCTCTTCGTCGGCAACTTTCTGTTCCTTCTCCTTTCTAAAGTCCTCCTTCTGCTTTTGGAGATTGTCTTTTTCCTGTTGAAGGTTTTCTTTCAGCAGATCATTCTGCTTTTCGAGTGCTGCGACATACTGAGTATCGTCGATCAGTCTCTTCAGTGTTCTTTTGATATTCATATATGTATAATCGGTTAAATTCGTTTATTGACTAATATCACTGCAAAGATACAACAATAAAGAGGCGTTTGCAATACTATCGGCGATAAATGTTGCAATAAATTTAGAGGGGAGAAGGAACGCTTACTTGAGGGAGAAAGGACCTATAGAAGAAGGATAAATGATACTCTCTTCGAATCGGTTGACTAGAGTCATCCATATAGATGACCCGGGTCGTCTATATGGATGACGGTAGTGGTCTATATGGATGACGGTAGTCATCCGATTGTAAGAAGGTATATTTCCTCCTTCTCTTCCACGTTCTTTCTCCCTCCGGCAAGCGTTCTTTCTCCCCTTCAAATAGGTTCCGTCGTTCTCTGTTTTTAGTTCCATTGTTTACTGTTTTTAGGTCCGTCGTTTACTCTTGTTACAAGTGATGTAAAGCGGCTTCTATAAAAAATGCCTTCACACTTAAGTGTATGTATGTCAATATATTGCGGGCGCTGTGAAAGGAGAAGTGAATTTGTAATGCAATTAAGAGTTTTCCATAGTAATCCGATTACTGATTTAATACCCAAGAGTAGATTCTGGCAGAAATGTTTGGAGATTCCGAAAAAAATGATTAGTTTTGCAGTTGAATAGGCTGATAGGTTGTTATCACCGGAAACTTAAAAGACAGAACAATGGCAGAATTGAAATTATATCCAGTAGGAATCCAGACATTCGAGGAAATAATCACTCGGAATCTTCTGTATGTAGATAAGACGGAATATGTCTATCGCATGACTCATAGCGGTGGCAAGCATTTCTTCTTAAGTCGTCCGCGCCGTTTCGGAAAGTCATTGCTTGTTTCAACATTCAAAAGCTATTTTCAAGGCAAAAAGGAACTGTTCAAAGGATTAGCCATCGAAAAGCTGGAAAATGAGTGGACGGAATATCCTATACTGCATTTCAGTATGGCAGGAGGTAAGCACATGGAGAAAGACCAGCTGGAAAGATATTTGGGAAGCCGACTTGCCGAGCAGGAAAAGGTATGGGGTATTACATCTCCTGCAGTTGATGCGAACGACCGTCTCATTTCGCTCATTCAGACCGCTTATGAAAAGACAGGTAAGCAGGTTGTCGTACTGATTGATGAGTATGATGCACCTCTTCTTGACGTTGTTCATAGCGAGGTTAACTTGCCGGTGCTTCGCAATGTGATGCGCAATTTTTATAGTCCGTTGAAGGATTGTGAACCAATGCTCCGTTTTGTCTTCCTGACCGGTATTACGAAGTTCTCTCAATTGAGTATCTTTAGTGAACTGAATAACATTACGAATATAAGTATGGATGATGAGTATGCAGGAATCTGTGGTATTACCAGAGAAGAATTGGAAACACAGATGTCTGCTAATGTTGATGTGTTGGCGGAGAAAATGGGCAAGAGTAGAGAGCAGATGCTTGAATCCTTGCGAGAGTTTTATGATGGTTATCATTTTGCTGCACAGTCACCTGATATATTTAATCCATATAGTTTGCTGAATGCCATGGAAAAAAGTAAGTTGGATTATTATTGGTTCTCTTCAGGCACACCAACTTATCTGATAGAAATGCTCAAGGAATTTCAGGTTATGCCGTCGGAGATTGGTAGTTGTGAAGCCGACCAGTCGGAGTTTGATGCACCAACAGAAGGTATGTCATCCATTATGCCTTTATTGTATCAGAGTGGTTACATCACCATCAAGGGGTACGATCCGGAGACGGAACTCTATACCCTGGATATTCCTAACAAGGAGATTCGGGTAGGCCTATACCGTAGTCTCTTACCTAATTATATAGGTATGAATACGGTGAAGGGAACCACGACCATTGCCAAGATGTCAGCTTTTATCCGCCGCAATGATATGGATGGAGCCATGCAGATGCTTCAGGCTTATCTGGCCACGGTTCCGTATTGCAACAATGCGGACTCTGAGGGACATTATCAGCAGATGATGTATGTGATATTCTCTATTCTTGATAATTATGTAGATGTAGAAGTTCGCACTCCATCAGGGAGGGTGGATATGGTATTGAGAACAGCTACCCATCTTTATCTTTTAGAGTTGAAGCTCAATAAGGATGCTGATGCAGCGATGAAGCAGATCAATCTTAAGGAATATCCTAAGCGCTTCGCTTTAAGCGGCTTGCCAATCGTAAAGGTTGGGGTTAACTTTGATGTGGCAACGCATAATATTACGGATTGGAAGATAGAAATGGAGTAATTCCGCAACACTATTATAACTTAAACTTTTTGTTGCTCAGGTACTTAAAAAGTTTAAGTTATAATAGTGTTGCGGAATTAAGGGAATGTTATTAATTTTTTAACACGCATAATTTGCTAGTTTCCAACATTTTTTTTATTTTTGCAGGTGATTCTGTATCTCTTATGTAGAGATTCAGATGACCGACATCAAAAACGAACTTGATTCGCATGATGAAAGAGACAAATATACAACCACAGGTTACGTCCACTATTGCAAGGGACGACAGCGAAGCCGAGGGAATAAGTGAAGAAAACGCTTAGAAAATGGCTTCCAAAAAGCCTGATGAATATCTAAAACGAAAAGAAATGATAGTAATTCAGAATAAGCGTAAGAAGCCAGAGAATATACTCAAAGCATATCCTGGCGCAATAATATGCGACGTGACATCAAAAGCGAAGGACAGTCTTGTGAAGCTGAGTCCTTTCTATCCTCATGGTGGCATTCCTGTGCCATTTAGCGAAGGATGGACAGCAACATGTGTGGAAGCGATATGGCAAGGATTGAAAGTCTTTGCCTCGGCTGATGTAGATACAGAGATGTTCAAGAACGACACGATGAAGAATATCAAGCGTACTGTTCGTCGCTTCGGAAAGCCTCTGGGACATCGCAAGGGAGTAAACGGAACGGAACTCCTCGGTTATATTGATGCACGCAAGCAAATCTATATCCCGACATTCCGTTGGGTGCTTGAAAATAAAGTAGCGGACATTATCGCTAAAATGAAAGAGGCAGCAAAGACCAAAACTATCGTTTTGCTTGATTATGATACAAACAGCGATGTAGATAATCCTGCCAAACCTCTCTCGCATGCCTATCTTATAAAGGCTTATATTGAAGGACTTCCACCTTATGGCGATATGAAACTAGAGTCTAAGGAAGGTGGCGAATCATATAAACAACTCTCATTATTTGATTAAATCTTCAGATTATGGCATATAAAAACAATTATGACGAGTTTAAGAAACTCATCGAACAGCATCATATAACAACACTTTATCATTTTACTGATAGAGAAAATCTTGAGTCAATCATCAAGAATGGCGGCCTCTACTCATGGGCCGACTGCGAACAGAAGGGAATAAGCATATCGAAGCCTGGCGGTAGTATGAGTTCGCGCGACTTGGACAGACGTGACAACCTGCAAAACTTCGTAAGAGTAAGTTTCGTGAGAGAACATCCGATGATGTATGTCGCTATGAACGATGGAAGAATCTCCAACCCTGTGGTGCTGGAGATTGATCCGGAAGTAATCTATTGGCAAGATTCACTTTATGCAGATCGCAATGCCACTAAGAATGGAGCGCACGTCGGATCAAGTATTGATGATTTTTCCCAGTTGCATTTCAATTCCTTCAAGGCAAAGAAACATTTCGACCTTGACGCTGATGAACAGAAATTCTATCAGGCAGAAGTGCTTGTCAAAAATCATATTCCTTTGCAATTCATCAAGAATATTGGTAACTTCGGCTTTACCATTCCTTCCCAATCCGCACAGATGCAGACAAAGACCGCATATACCGCGCAGATTACCAGAAATACACCGACAGCCTTTATATTCTTGATAGACCAATCCGTATCAATGCGGAGGTACACGACTCTTTATGGAGAGGAAATGCCGATGGCAGAAGCTGTTGCTCGCATCGTCAACCATCAGTTGAATGAACTGGTTTTGCGTTGTATAAAAGGTTCTGAGACACGCGACTATTATGATATTGCCATTATCGGTTATGGTGAGAAGGCATATAGTGGATGGAAAGGAGAATTGGAAGGACGAGACTTTGTAAAGCCTTCCGAACTTAAAGAGCATCCATACAAAAAGATAACGACTAAGAAAGAGACAAGAACACGCAAAGGTGTGAAGGTTGTAGAAGTTGAGGAGGTGCAGTGGATTGAAGCTGATGCTACGAAAAGCTGTACACGCGTACACCGTGCTTTTGAAAAAGCGAAAGGTCTGCTCGACGAATGGATGGAAAAGCATCACGAAAAGGATTGCTATCCACCCACCATTATCAATATTACTGATGGTGAATTCAATGGAGCAACCAAGGAGTATGTACTCCAGCAAGCCAACGAACTGAAGTCCATGTTCACCAATGATGGCAATGTCATCTTGTTCAACATTCATATATCAGCCAATAAGGCTGTCTGCGTGACCTGTCCGGCAAGTAAAGATGAAGTTTCATTTAGTTCACTTGCTACTACCATGTACGAAATGTCGAGTCTTCTCCCAATGCGTTATTCTGATCGTATTGCTGACTTGCGAGGAGATGGAACACCCAATAATAGATACACGGCTATGTCAATCAATGCGGACATGTCAACCTTGATACAATTGATGGATATAGGCACACCAACTAATATAAGCCAAAACAAATGAGAGCAATATCAATAGCAAAGCCGAATCAAGGTACTATCAATGAGGATGCTGTGAAAGCCACAACAGGCTTTATAGCAGTGTCTGACGGAGCAGGTGGTGGAGGTATATATGCAGACAAATGGTCGGCCTACTTGGTTGATCATCTGCCTGCTCTGCCTATTCTGACTTTTGCAGAACTGGATGCATGGGTAGAAAGCATTTGGGAACCATTCTATAATGATTGCGAAGCAATGGCAAAGGCAGCAGGAGGAATGGTGCTCAACAAGTTCTATGACGAAGGCTCGTTTGCTACACTCGCTGCTATATGGTATTCATCAAATGTATGCCATTGGATGGCTTATGGCGACAGCGTCGCATTCTGTTACAATCCTGATGATGATATCCTTCTGCATTCCTTTGGTCATCTACGTGATTTCGGCAATCCTCCATATCTTATCAACTGCAAGGATGAACTGTCCGAAAAAGGTTTTAAGAGCGGTACGTTTGAGACTTCCACGAATTCAATCATCTTCTGTACTAGCGATGCGTTGGCACATTACATCTTGATGATGTATGAGTTGTCGCATCGCAGCACTTTTGCAGACGAACTTCAAGAAGCAGAGCGGACGGGAACGAGAGAGTCAACATTCATAAAGAATGCCTCTTCTGCTAAATTTGACTTTCGTAAGGATGTTCTACAGAAACTCATGAACTGCAAAAGTCGATATACCCTAGAGAAGCATATATCTAAGCTATTAAAGAATAAACTAATTGCATTGGATGACTATTCTTTCACTTTCAAAACATTATAATTATGAATTATCCTCTTATATCAGAATACATTGAATCCATTAAGCATCCGGAAGACAATTTTAATGTACTGTGCACCCTTCGTCCTGTTTATGATGAAGCTGGTGAGATAGTGATGTCTAGCGGTAACTTTGCTGTGGTATTCAAGATGAAAGATGAATCCTCTGGGAAACTATATGCAGTGAAGTGCTTTTTGAGAGAGCAAGAGGGACGTGATATAGCATATCAGCAGATAACAGATGAATTGGAATATGTGGCATTAACATATTTGTGCTCCATCAAGTATCTCCAAAAAGAATTGTTTGTTGATTCTACAGTTTCTTCTGATACAGAATTTCCGGTATTACTCATGGACTGGGTAGAAGGAGTTACGCTTGATAAGTATGTTCATCAACACATATCCGATAAATATGCTTTGCAGCTTATCACATATCAGTTTTGTAGAATGGCTGCCTGGCTGATGCCACAACCATTTGCTCATGGAGACCTTAAGCCCGATAATATCTTAGTTACTGAAGATGGGGCCTTAGTGTTGGTTGATTATGATGGAATGTTTGTCCCTGCTATGCAAGGACAGAAGGCGCGAGAATTGGGCAGTCCTGACTATCGCCATCCATTGCGTACAGAAGATTGTTTCAATGAACATATCGATGATTTTCCATTGGCGCTTATTGGTATGTCTCTGAAAGCAATAGCTTTAGACACCTCTTTGTTGCAGAATAATGCTAAGTCAGATTCACTTCTGTTATCAGAATCTGATTTCCAGGACATCGGTGAATGTCTGATGATGAAATCACTATGTGCTCTTTTGAATGATGCGGAATTTTCGAAATTATATGCTTTGTTCCTCTTGGCGCACTCACAGCAGGAACTATCAGCCGTGTCATTTCGATTGTTTTTATTGAATAAGGTAGAAAAGCCAATTGAAGAAGTTCTTTCTACAGAAGCAACGGAAGAGGATTTAAAGGATGCTATTGAAGATGAGTATGGTGTTATGTATAGTCGCGATGGGAAAAAGCTATTAGAGGCTCCTTACTCATTATGCGAGAAAGAATATGTCGTAAGAGAAGGAACAGAAGTTATTTGCGATGATGCTTTTAGAGGGTGCAGATCTCTTCAAAGCATCACCATTCCGAACTCGGTAACGAGCATAGGAGATGAAGCTTTTGGTGAATGCTATTCTCTTCAAAGCGTCACTATTCCAAACTCTGTAACGAGCATAGAATATGGAGCCTTTAGGGACTGCTATTCTCTTCAAAGCGTCATCATTCCAAACTCAGTAACAAGCATAGGAAATTACGCTTTTAGCTCGTGCAAATCTCTTCAAAGCGTCACTATTCCAAACTCGGTAACGAAGATAGGAGATTACGCTTTTAGTTGGTGCGAATCTCTTCAAAGCATCACCATTCCGAACTCTGTAACGAGCATAGGAGATGAAGCCTTTAGTGGCTGCGAATCTCTTCAAAGCGTCACTATTCCAAACTCTGTAAGAAATATCGGAAATCACGCTTTTCGTGGTTGCAATATATGTTTTTTCATTTGTAACTCAACATATTTCCAAAATGATGATGTTTGCTTGTTCAATAAGGATAAGACAGCTATTGTTAGTAGAATAAAAGATTGCGTCAATTATATAATTCCGAACTCAGTTATCAACATAGGAAAAGAAGCCTTTAGTGGCTGCGGATCTCTTCAAAGCATCACCATTCCAAACTCAGTAACGAATATAGGAAAAGAAGCCTTTAGTGGCTGCGGATCTCTTCAAAGCATCACCATTCCAAACTCAGTAACGAATATAGGAAATAGAGCTTTTGGTTGTTGCAAATCTCTTCAAAGCATCACTATTCCGAACTCGGTAACAAGCATAGGAGATTACGCTTTTAGTTGGTGCAAATCTCTTCAAAGCATCACCATTCCGAACTCTGTAACGAAGATAGGAGATTACGCTTTTAGTGTCTGCGAATCTCTTCAAAGCGTCACTATTCCAAACTCTGTAACAAGCATAGGATATCACGCTTTTGAACAGTGCTATTCTCTTCAAAGCATCACCATTCCGAACTCGGTAACAAGCATAGGAGATCACGCTTTTAGTTGGTGCAAATCTCTTCAAAGCATCACCATTCCAAACTCGGTAACAAGCATAGGAGATGAAGCCTTTAGACTGTGCGAATCTCTTCAAAGCGTCACTATTCCAAACTCTGTAACGAAGATAGGAAATAGAGCTTTCTGGGAATGCACGCAGTTAGATGAGCCTTCCCGACTACGACTAAAAGAATTAAATTATACGGAATATTAGGATTAAATATTATGAATATCAAAAGTAACAAAATAGTTTTGGCAGTTATTGCCGTACTATCCTTTGTCTTTGCTTACTTGTATGACAAATGGAAATATAATTCTATGTGGGATAGATGTCAAGCATCGGATATGGCAGATAGCGAAGACTATGCCTTCGTCAATCATCATTCTTCTCTTGACTTTATGCTCGAAGGTTTTTCTTGACAATCAAGTGGGTTCGCTCCCAGAGAATCCGACGATAGCCAATGTGTTTTATCGCAGTGGCTTGATGGAGTCATGGGGACGAGGCATTGGCCTTATCATGCAGAAGTGCGAAGAGGCGGGACTAACCCAACCTACCATCGACGTGAGTGTTTCGTTTGTCAATTTGACCATTTACTTTGCTCAGAGTTTAGAAAGTGGAGACAATATGACAAATGTCCCTCAAAATGTCCCTCAGGATGTCCCTCAAGATGTCCCTCAAGAAACATCGGCTAATGAGCCAAAAGATGAGCCAAAAGACGAGCCAATAAAACCATCTGAGAGACACAGATTATACTTGATTATCTTTCGCATAATCCCGATGCATCCAAAGAGAAAATGAGCCAAAAGCTGAAATTTTCGTTGGCCACATTAAAGCGAGAAATAGATGCCCTTAAAAACCTTGGCGCACTAGTCAGAGAGGGAGGCTTAAAAAGCGGGAAGTGGGTCGTTTTAAAACAATAATTAGTTATGGCAGAATCAAATAAAGACAAAATACAGAAAGTGCTCAGTGAGCAGTTCAACAAGTATCGTTACATCTCTTTCACTTTTAAAAAAATATAATTATGAATTATCCTCTTATATCAGAATATCTTGAAGCTATTAAGCATTCGGAAGACAATTTTAATGTACTTAGCACCCTTCGTCCAGTTTATGATGAAGCTGGTGAGATAGTGATGTCTAGCGGTAACTTTGCTGTGGTATTCAAGATGAAAGATGAATCCTCTGGGAAACTATATGCAGTGAAGTGCTTTTTGAGAGAGCAAGAGGGACGTGATATAGCATATCAGCAGATAACAGATGAATTGGAATATGTGGCATTAACATATTTGTGCTCCATCAAGTATCTCCAAAAAGAATTGTTTGTTGATTCTACAGTTTCTTCTGATACAGAATTTCCGGTATTACTCATGGACTGGGTAGAAGGAGTTACGCTTGATAAGTATGTTCATCAACACATATCCGATAAATATGCTTTGCAGCTTATCACATATCAGTTTTGTAGAATGGCTGCCTGGCTGATGCCACAACCATTTGCTCATGGAGACCTTAAGCCCGATAATATCTTAGTTACTGAAGATGGGGCCTTAGTGTTGGTTGATTATGATGGAATGTTTGTCCCTGCTATGCAAGGACAGAAGGCGCGAGAATTGGGCAGTCCTGACTATCGCCATCCATTGCGTACAGAAGATTGTTTCAATGAACATATCGATGATTTTCCATTGGCGCTTATTGGTATGTCTCTGAAAGCAATAGCTTTAGACACCTCTTTGTTGCAGAATAATGCTAAGTCAGATTCACTTCTGTTATCAGAATCTGATTTCCAGGACATCGGTGAATGTCTGATGATGAAATCACTATGTGCTCTTTTGAATGATGCGGAATTTTCGAAATTATATGCTTTGTTCCTCTTGGCGCACTCACAGCAGGAACTATCAGCCGTGTCATTTCGATTGTTTTTATTGAATAAGGTAGAAAAGCCAATTGAAGAAGTTCTTTCTACAGAAGCAACGGAAGAGGATTTAAAGGATGCTATTGAAGATGAGTATGGAGTTAAGTATAGTCGCGATGGGAAAAAGCTATTAAAGGCTTCTTCCTCTTTACGCGGCATAGAATATGTTGTAAGAGAAGGAACAGAAGTTATTTGCGATGGTGCTTTTCGTTGGTGCGAATTTCTTCAAAGCGTCACTATTCCAAACTCGGTAACGAGCATAGGAGATGAAGCTTTCTTTTTGTGCGAATCTCTTCAAAGCGTCACCATTCCGAACTCTGTAAAGAGCATAGGAGATGAAGCCTTTAGTGGCTGCGAATCTCTTCAAAGCGTCATTATTCCGAACTCTGTAAAGAGCATAGGAGATGAAGTCTTTAGAGGCTGCTATTCTCTTCAAAGCGTCACTATTCCGAACTCTGTAAGAAATATCGGAAATCACGCTTTTCGTGGTTGCAATATATGTTTTTTCATTTGTAACTCAACATATTTCCAAAATGATGATGTTTGCTTGTTCAATAAGGATAAGACAGCTATTGTTAGTAGAATAAAAGATTGCGTCAATTATATAATTCCGAACTCTGTAACGAGCATAGGAGATGGAGCTTTTAGTTACTGCGATTCTCTTCAAAGCGTCACCATTCCGAACTCTGTAAAGAGCATAGGAGATAAAGCCTTTAGTTACTGCGATTCTCTTCAAAGCGTCACCATTCCGAACTCAGTCACAAGCATAAGAGATAAAGCTTTCTTTTTGTGCAAATCTCTTCAAAGCGTCACCATTCCGAACTCTGTAACGAAGATAGGAAATTACGCTTTTTGGGAGTGCATATCTCTTCAAAGCGTCACTATTCCAAACTCAGTAAAGAGCATAGGAAATTACGCTTTTGGTTCGTGCAAATCTCTTCAAAGCATCACCATTCCGAACTCTGTATCAAGCATAGGAAATCTCGCTTTTAATTTGTGCGAATCTCTTCAAAGCATCACTATTCCAAACTCAGTAACGAATATAGGAGTTGGAGCTTTTAGTTACTGCTATTCTCTTCAAAGCGTCACTATTCCAAACTCTGTAACGAGCATAGGAGATGAAGCTTTTAGTTACTGCGAATCTCTTCAAAGCGTCACCATTCCGAACTCTGTAACGAAGATAGGAAATAGAGCTTTTAGTTGGTGCAAATCTCTTCAAAGCTTCACCATTCCGAACTCTGTAACGAGCATAGGAAATAGTGCTTTCTTTTCGTGCGAATCTCTTCAAAGCGTCACCATTCCAAACTCTGTAACAAACATAGGAGATGAAGCTTTTAGCTCGTGCGAATCTCTTCAAAGCGTCACCATTCCGAACTCTGTAACGAGCATAGGAGATTACGCTTTTAAAAAGTGCTATTCTCTTCAAAGCGTCACTATTCCAAACTCAGTAACGAATATAGGAGTTGACGCTTTTAGTTGTTGCTGGCATTTAGATGAGCCTTCCCGACTACGATTAAAAGAATTAAATTATACGCAATTTTAGGATTAAATAATATGAATATCAAAAGTAACAAAATAGTTTTGGCAGTTATTGCCGTACTAATGAGTGGATGCAATAACAATAAGGCGCATAATTCACTTGATTCAGATAGTTTAGCGCAGTACCGCGATACTCTAATAGGAAAATTCAACGGAATAGATGTTGACACTCTTATATGTGAACCGATTGATTCCCTCTCTCCAAAAGAGGACGGAACGTATGGTGGTTGTCACTATGAATGGAGAGTTTACACAACAAACGGCACAGTCAAAGACCTTATCGTTGGAAAAACAGCAGGCATAGACTTTGTAAAAGAGGGTGATTTAGACGGCAATGGCACAGAAGAATGGGGCTATGTCACACAATGGCCTACTTCCATGTGGATGCGCTATAATGCTTTCACAAACATCAATGGTGAATGGCAACATATTATTGAGCCAACCCCAATATGGATTCCACATTTAGACCAACAAGACAGTTTATATAACACAATCAGAGAAGAAGATATATTACAACCCTCAGAAAAATCAGATTTTATAAAAGTCAAATTTAGCGATGTTCGCAACAATGGTGAGGATTTTCTATTGATAGATACGCTAATACAAGTTAATCCAAGACTGTTCAAATAAGAGTACATTTTTCAAGATTTTTCAGTTATACCTCAAATCCGCAACTAAGCCTTTCAACGTCCTTCCCAGCGTGTACACATCCTCTCATTACTGAATTAGCAGATGATTTGAGTGAAACACCCGCTTGCGGCCTAGAATATCCCCTTACCCCACAATGCGACTTGAGGCTATACGCAGTATCATACCCATAACCACTTTGCTGGTACAGAGACAAACCTGAAGACAAACGCTTTTATGCAACAAGCCGCATAATCAAACAGAATCTTCATTAATGATTTCCTCTAGGGGCACTCTGATCTGTTGACATTTCTGCATCATGTATCAATTGCGCCAATTTATCCTTCAATAATTGTCGATCTGGTAAATACAGTTGATACTTTGTGACAAACAATTGATTCGTAATCCCCTGAAGGGCATATTCTACTGTTGTTTCGTCTTTGTAAGCACCAAGAACTATTCCTATAGGTTCTGTATCGCTTTCTGTACATACCTAATACCATAGGATCACGAATGATGTCAGCAGGCTTCTGCACTTCTACGCCTTTGTGGGCAAGAGCCAGTACACCTTCTTTATCTTTGCTCAATGCCAAACGATGAAAAAGCATCGATTTCATCTGCCGTTGTAACTCTCGAACAGACCATCGTTCTATCTCACACTGCTTGGTATAGAAGGATATTTCAAGTGGATCATCAGACTTCAGTATCTCAAAATAGTGGCTCCATGATAATTTGCATGACAGTGTCGTGCAATTTGGAAACGCAGCATAGAACTTTCTGAAATACTGAAGGTTATTTCTACCAAATCCCACAATCGGATAATTTCCATCTTATCTACGTTAATTTTGGTTATCTCTTGATTGCATTATGGGAGTTTCTTATATGCTAGATGTTTATTCTATATTTACTGATCTTTCAAGTCCTTATCTACCATGGCGCAGACACAGGAGTCTGACCATACATTCTCTGCCGTTTCTACCATGTCGATAATGGTATAGATTGGCAGGATGATACCCATGATGCCGATAGGAGCATTGATGCCGGACATCAGAGATAGGGTAAGGAAATAACATCCCATCGGCACTCCTGCATTACCCACTGCTGAGATAACTGAAATGAAGAGCCAGAGAATCATCGTAGTCCAAGGTAAAGGCATTCCTCCATTCTGCATCAGGAATAAGGAGGTTACGAGGATAAACGCAGCGCAACCATTCATGTTGATGGTAGTACAGATAGGCAATACGAAGCGGGAAACCTGATTGGAAACTCCCAGTCTATCTTCTGCTGTCTGCATCGTTACCGGCAACGTAGCAGCAGAACTCTTTGTAAACAGAGCCATCAATACTGCCGGCATCATCTTACCCAAAGTGCGCACTGGGTTCAAGCCTCTTGCCAAGAGGAAGAGCGGGAGGATGATGAAGAATTGAATGACATTACCTCCCAGGATAACAGCTACGTACTTTCCTAGAGAAGCCATCACGATACCCGCAGAGAACTGGGCTGAGAGTTGTGCTGCAAAGGCAACGATACCCAGAGGCAGAGCCCAGATTAATCCATGAATCAGCATGAAGAGCAGATCCTGCAATCCAAACAATCCCTTCATCACGACTTCTTTCTTATCGCTTGATGGCATTTTGGTTAAAGCAATACCTGCTGCTGCCGCCAAAATCAGGATGGAGAGTACATTTCCTTCGGCAAACGGCTTGATGATGTTGTTGGGTATTACCCCAAGAATATGGTCATAATAGCTGGTTTCTCCCAGCTTTTGGGGAACATCTGCCATACCGCTCTGCACCAAGGCTGTAGGTAAATTGCCTGGAGAAACGATGTTGTAGAGCACCAGTCCCACTGCTGCAGCTGCTATCGTCGTGAGCAGGGTGTAGGTGATGGCGTGGCGGAATATCTTACCGGTATCTGCCTGGTTGCCCAAGGATGCCAGGGTTGTGATGACTGCCAAGGCTATGGTTGGTACTGCCAGAAGCTGGAATAAGCGGGTATAGACCGTGGCGATGAAATTCATCAGGCCATCCAGCCAGCTGATGCCGAACATACCCAAAACTGCGCCTACTATCAAAGCGCCAATCCATAGTACCAGCTGCCGGGTTTGCTTATTCTTCACTCCTTTTTGCTTACTGCTGCCAGCATTGCTATCCGGCTGTCTATTTCCAATATCATTCATTGTTTTTACCATGATTTTAAATTATTATTTTTTAGACAAAAGTATTCTCCTTATTCCAACCCCCACATATCATTCAGCATACTAATAGCTGACTCCGAGCGGAAAACATGATTGCGGAAGGTGATGATGCCTTCGGGAGCAAGGTGGGCTTCGAAGGAATTCACCAGGAAATCTGCTTCGAGCAGAATGCGGTGGTCGAGGCTGGTAACATCTTGATAAGTATGATGATGGGCAATGAGCCAGCAGATTCTTTCTATCTGTGCGGCTGTGAATCCATCTACTTCTGACAGTACTTTTCTTGCCTCGTCAGGACCCAGTTCTTCCTGGTGCTTGCCATCGCAGTTGCCGTATCTGGCTTGTGAAACGTGAATGCCTACATCGTGAAGAATGGCTGCTGCTTCGAGCACGAAGAGGTCTTCTTCGTTCATTCCCTCTGCTATCGCAATCATACGGGCAAAGTCGTGCACCTTTACGAAATGCTGGATGCGTGGCGCATCGCCACCATCGTACTTAATCATCGCCCTCATCAGAGTGGCGAGTGTCAATTCCTTGTTTGTCATAATCTTATGTTTTTTAAAATTCTTTTTTTCTTATTTCAATTAACTATAGCCTCCATACGCTACGCCCCCAGAAGGAAGGTTAATCCGCTGATTCCGATATAGGCATAGATGATGTATTTGAGCAGGGAGCCGCTGAGGTGCCTGAACACCCAGGAGCCTATCAGGTTGCCGATGAAGACTCCGGCTATTCCATACACATAACCTATGGAGACCGTGGTGGTGAAGAAACCATTGTAGGCTCTTGCCAGTGTCATCATCAGATTGCCTGCCAGGAAATAGGTCTGCGTCATCGCCAGATAGCGATCCTTGTCGGGCTCTGAACTGACGAAGTAGAGTACGGCTGGGGGACCCTGCATTCCGAAGAATCCTCCCATCAGTCCGCTCAATGTTCCTGCCGTAACCTGCACGGGCAGCGTAGTCTTCACCTTGATGCGCTTGCTGAAGAAGGCGAAGTAGATGCTCACGATGATCAGCGTAATGCCTAGCAATATGTTCAGAATATGATATTCCATCCGCCGGAGCACGAAGATGGCTCCGATGGAAATGATGATGAAGGTGAACAGAATGGGCAGCAGCCGCCTCCAGGTGATGTACTTGTATTTCTGAATGACGATGATCAGTGAGGTGGTCATCGCCAGGATGCCTGAGAGGGTTGTTGCCTCACCGTAAGAGGGCATGATGGAGGGGAGCATCGTCATGATGAAGATGCCAAAACCGAAGCCAGTGGTGCGTTGCACAAAACTGGCTCCGATGCTCAACAGAAAAAGTTCGATGACAATATTGTCCATTCTGCTGTAGGCTTATTGATGGATGTAATCCAGAATCTGTTCTGCATGAATCTTGGTCTTGATCTCCT
>ERZ1026892.204-NODE-204-length-29197-cov-4.418365_pt1 | contig 29197 bp, 22 predicted proteins | sample MGYA00380176_ERZ1026892 | MGnify/ENA primary metagenome ERZ1026892 (study PRJEB33269, sample SAMEA4719812) | human gut metagenome | biome: human-associated habitat; feature: organic feature; material: feces | place: Cameroon | collected 2013-10 ... | reverse complement strand
GTATTGACATTCATTCTGGCGTTTTATTATGCCGTGGTCATTTTCATGGATCTGAGGAAAATCAATCCAGAGGCCAAGAAGGACGATGTAGAGTTTATCAAAACTGTTGAGGAACAAGAAACTCAGCATGAAGAAGAGGAACAACCCGTGGATGTGGACGAGGACAACTTCCTTCATCCTATATCACATGAAGTTGATGATTCTCTGCCGGCATCTGGCCAACCTCATGATGAAGGTACCTCTATGACAGCAGAAGATGTCAAGAACATGGAGACGAGTGAGGTGTATGAAAGAATTTGCAATGCCAAGAATGAGATGATCACCTATCGTGCAGATGCCGAGCATGAAATGACATCCGAGGAATTCCGTCAACACATGATCGAGGGTGAAATGCTGTTAGACCAAATGTCTGAGAGTCTTGCAAATATGTCTTTATAAAGATGATTTCATATGAAGGATAATGTCAAAATCCTAGCCATATTACTCATGTTGCTGTCAATCTCACCAGTGGTGATGGCCAATTGCGGAACAACCGATTATAGTGGAAACACCGGCAGGCTTTACGATATGGTGACTTATGTACTCACCATGTGCTCCTACGTCGCTCAGCTTACGTATGTCATAGCTACGCTTTTGAGCTTCTACTGCGCTATCAACATCTACATCAAGCTGCAAACAGGTGAGGATGGATTTGCCAAGAGCGTTCTGATACTCATCGGAAGCTTGATATTCCTGGCTTCGGCAACATTTGTATTCCCTGCGTTTTTCGGTTTCCAATATGGGGTGACAGACCATTTATGGTAGGAAAGTTTATAAAAATATATATTCGTTTAATTTTTCTAAGACAAACAATGAACAAAGTAATCAGTAATTTGGCATGCGGCGCAAAAAAGTGCGCCGCTGCCACAGTCAAGAAAGCCAAGGCTTTCGTAGTGAACCCTCGCATGGGTATGCTTTCAATGATGCTCCTTTTTGTGAGCGTGTCAACTTTTGCTCAGGATGTGGATGCTGGTCTCGCTGCTATCGAAACCTCCACAGAGAGTTTGAAACGATATGTACCTGTTGTTACCAACTTGTGCTATGCCATTGCTGGTATCGTGGCCATGATTGGTGCTATCAGTGTATACGTGAAGATGAACAACGAGGAGCAGGATGTCAAGAAGAGCATCATGATGATTGTGGGTGCATGTATTTTCCTTATCGCGGCAGCGCAGTGCCTGCCATTGTTCTTTGGACTCTAATCTTTTGATATGAGTAACATAGACCAGGAAAGATTCCAGAATTATCCGGTTTTCAAGGGGCTTCAAAAACCCCTTGAATTCATGGGTTTGAAGGGAAGATACATCTATTGGGCCGCAGGTGCTGTCGGAGGTGGGCTTTTGAGCTTCCTCGTTGGCTATATCATTTTCGGTTTCTTTGTGGGACTCATTCTGCTTACTGTCTTCTTAGGCGTGGGCGGAGGAATGATTTTCATGAAGCAGCATAAGGGGCTTCATAGTAAAAAAACACCCAAGGGCATCTTTATCTATGCCCGTTCAAAAAGCTATTAGGTATAACAACACAATAAACAGAATAAATTAAAATGGTAGCAATCGCAGTGGTAACACTCTTTATCGCCATACTGGCTGGTATGGGCATATCTGTCTTTGCCTTTGGCACGGGAGGTAAAAGGTCCAAGGTCTTTGAGGACATTTATTTCAGTGTGGAAGATGTAAATGGTATGGGAATTATCTATACCAAAGGTGGTGACTATTCTGCAATCCTCAAAATCAAGAACCCCATCAGAAAGTATTCTGCTTCCAAGGCCAGCTATTATGAATTCACGGATCTTTTCACTTCTCTGCTGCAATTGTTGGGAGAAGGGTATGCCTTGCATAAACAGGATGTCTTCGTACGAAAGCAGTTTGATATGAACAAAATTGCATCTCATGAGGATAAAACTGCTGCCAAACGTTTCCTATCCGATTCCTACTTCAGCTTTTTCAATGGGCGTCACTATGTGGCACATGAAACCTACCTCATGATTACCCAGAAAGGCAAGAGTGGAACACTACATAGTTATGACACAGGCAAATGGAAGGATTTTCTTGTGAAGCTCCAAAAGATTTATGATCGTTTGAAAGGTTGTGAGGTGGAATGCTCGTTCCTTAAAGCCGAGGAATGCAAGATCTACGCAGACCGTTTCTTTGCCATGGATTTCAAGAATTCACAAGTATCCATGAGCAACTTCAGAGTTACCGGCGAGGAGATAGGCATGGGAAACAACCATGTTAAAGTCTACAGTCTCTTGGATGTGGATCAGGTTGGCCTGCCTGGAATGATTCGTCCCTATTCCGAGAATCAGGTGGGTAACAGTGTTCTCTCTGAGGACTTGCTCTCAGCATTGGATTCTTTTCAGGATGTAGATACCTTGGTTTATAATCAGGTTATCTTCCTGCCTAATCAAAAGAAGGAAACCATGAAGCTTGACAAGAAAAAGAACCGCCATGCTTCTATTCCCAATCCCAACAACCAGATTGCCGTTGAGGACATAGAAAAGGTTCAATCTGAAATCGCCCGAAACGGCAAGATGCTTGTTTATGCCCATTATAACATGGTGGTCAAGATAGCAGGAGACAAAGACTTCCAGAAGATTACAAATTCTCTGGAGAATATGTTCTCTAGGCACAGTATCCATATATCCAAGAGAGCCTATAACCAGTTGGAACTCTTCGTTGCCAGTTTCCCAGGTAACTGTTTCAAGCTCAATGAGGACTATGATAGATTCCTCACACTTTCGGAGCCGGCACTTTGCCTGATGTATAAGGAACATCAGCAACAGGGCGACAATTCGCCTCTGAAGTGCTATTATACAGACCGACAGGGGCTGCCACTTCCCATTGACATCACAGGAAAGGAAGGTAAGGTGAAATATACCAACAACTCCAATTTTTTTGTATTGGGTCCATCTGGAAGCGGCAAGAGCTTTTTCATGAACTCCGTGATGCGACAGTATTATGAACAGGATACGGATGTGGTCATCGTGGATACGGGTGACAGCTATGAGGGAATCTGCAACTATTTTGAGGGAACCTACATTTCCTACAGTAAGGAAAAGCCCATCTCTATGAATCCCTTCAAGATATCAGAGCTGGAGTATGAGGAGAATTTTGGCGAGAAGAAGAACTTCCTGAAAAGTCTTGTCTTTCAGCTTTTCAAGGGAACTGACTATCCTTCCAAAATTGAAGATACGGTCATCAACCAAACTATCACGGAATATTATGAAGCCTTCTTTCATCCCTTTGAAGGCTACAGTTCTGATGAACGAAAGCAGCTGAAGGAAATATTATTGCTCGAAGACAAGAAAAATGGCAAGTATGACCAATATGAAAAAGAGTTGGAGGACAGGTATGAGAGTTTTGTGAAGGAAAAGGAGTCTTCTTCCCGTAATGTGCGTCTTGTGGAAAAGCTTCAAGCCGTAATTGATGATACGGCCGCTACGGATGGAGAAAAAACAGCTGCACTTCATCAGCTTCAACGCCTCACTCCGGAACTGATTGAGAAAAACTATCTCCAGCGTCTTGAGCGTAGGATAGACAGAATGGAGCGTCAGAGAAAGAATCTCAAAGTTCAGGAACTTTCGTTCAACACCTATTACGAATTCGCTCTTGAAAGAATCCCTCAGTTGATTGTCCAGCAGAACATTGAGTTTGCAATCCATGATTTTGCGGCTATTCTGAAGCCTTTCTATAGAGGTGGTGAGCAGGCGCACATCCTTAACAATGACCTGGATGCTTCCCTGTTTGACGAGAAGTTCATCGTCTTTGAGATAGACAAGGTAAAGGATGACCCTATCCTTTTTCCGCTCATTGTTCTCATCATCATGGATGTCTTCACTCAGAAAATGAGAATCAAGAAAGGCAGAAAATGCCTGGTCATAGAAGAGGCTTGGAAAGCTATCGCCACACCGGTGATGGCCAACTACATCAAGTATCTCTATAAGACTGCCCGCAAACATTGGGCAATGGTGGGTGTGGTCACCCAGGAAATACAGGATATCACCTCTTCTCCCATCGTCAAGGAAGCCATTGTCAACAACTCAGATGTCTTCATGCTGCTGGACCAGAGCAAATTCAAGGATAAATTCTCGGAAATAAAGACCACTCTGGCTCTTACAGAGAATGACTGCCAGAAGATTTTCACAATCAATGGACTCGATAACAAAGAAGGCAGGTCACCTTTCAAGGAGGTCTTCATCAAGAGAGGCCTGGTGGGTGATGTCTTTGGTGTAGAGGAACCCCCTGAGTGCTATATGGCCTACACAACGGAGAAGCAGGAGAAAGAAGCACTGAAGTTCTATAAAAGACGCCTGGGATCCGACTATAGGACTGCCATTGAGACCTTTGTGAGTGATTGGCATTTGAGTGGTATACAAAAATCCCTGGAATTCTCCCAGAAGGTTCTCAAGGAAAGAAAAGTATTCAATTATAAACAGTCATCATAATAGCACCATGCAAAGATTCTTAGCATCGATTATCTTCTCCTTTCTCATGTGTTCTTCTCTTTGGGCACTGAGCTGGAGCAGTGTGAACATAGATAAAGTGACGGCTGCGGCTATGTCTGCAGCCTACGAGACGCAAGCTTTGGAGGAAGGGAACACGGCCAGTAACATCAACAGGATTCTTGACCATTATCATTCTGCCGGTTTGGCATCAGCCGGTATCTTTCAGAGCATGAAGAAACTGAGGGATGCCAGGCGTAACCCGGGACTTTTTGCTTCTGAGGAGAATTACTATTATCAACGGATCTTCCGACTGGTGAAGGATGGTATCATGCCGAAGTTCATTACTGTGGCAGGAAAGATGTTAAAGCAGCCGGATAATGCCATCCATTGGGGTACCTACTTATTAAAGACCACAACGAATGTGGAGAATCTTTGCAAGCAGTTTGAGGTGGTGGTCACTAATGGAAGGCGCTCCTTCAAGGACATCAGGTTCTTGGTTCTCAATGAGGACCTTCAGAAAATATTCGATTTGACGCGGCTCGGAGAAGTGGACTGGAAGTCGCTTCTGGGTAAGTTGGGAGAATTTGGAACAGGTATCACCCAAGAGGAAATAGCTGAGGATTACAAGAACCTGGGAAGCATCATCGCGCAGGCAGGAAAAGCTGCTTATGACAGCAACCTGGAAAGTGCCAGCAAGATAGGTAGAATATTCAAGGCTAAGCCAAAGGAGATAGCTAATTTGTATGAGTCCTTCAAAGATCATTATGAATCCTTTAAGGATGGCAGCAATATCAAGGAATTGCTGTTTGCCGTGGTGGGGGAAGGAAATGAAGATGCAGTGGATAAGCTCTTTCAGACAAGTGACTATAACCTTACTGGTTATATCTCTTCCTACATCAAGGAGCTACAGGGACAATACTATACCCAGAGATGGTATATCTTCAAGCATGATTCAGGGACGGAAGTTAAATGTGAATATGATCCTTCTGGCTATGAGGGATATGGTGATGTCAGATGGAAAGAAGCATGGCACGTTCATGCCAGTGGCAAGAAACGTGAATCCTATGCCAAGATTCCATGTTATAAACCCCTTTCACCCAACGAGGATAATGAGGTGAAAGATAAGCTTTTCCAACTCACAGAGTGGAATGCTGAAAAATGTCAGGAATATAACCAAACTCATCCGGGGCATCAGTGTACGATTCTCTATACGAGGAAGCATGAGGATAGAAAACGACATTATGAAGGGGGACTTCTCTCACATTCCTATGACGAACGTTACTGTTTTAACTCCTACAAGGTCAAGGTGACAGACACTTGGGATATCAGGGAGGTGATTTATGAGGAAACCTTTGACTCACAGACAATGGACAAAACCACTTTCATCCAAAAGATGAAGGCTCGTCTCAATGGCTTGATTGATGAAAATGAGAAATTCTTGAAAGAGCATCCAACCATATCAATAGAGATGGGTAGTGATAATCCAAGATATTATACCATGGCTGACGAGAAGAAAATGGAAGGCTGCAATTCTGTGAGTTTTATCGCCCAATGTGATGATGGAGCCACCCTTGGAGAAGGCTCGTTCAACTGGAAGGAAAATGGCAGCCAAGGTAATAAGTTGGAATGGCCGAAGTCCAAGGACTTTGCCATGTCAAATTCTCCAATGGCAGATGATGGATCCAAGCCATTGCTTCAAAAGCAAAAGGAATTCTCAAACGAGGTGAATGCCCTGAAATCAGAAATCAAGGGCAATGATACCAAGATGAGGAATCTGATTACCAGAATCAATCAGGCCAAGATGAACAAAAATATTCCCCTTGTTGATAAGCTTCAAGGCGAGTATGATGCTTTATCCGATGAAAATGCACATCTTAAGGAACAGCTCCGAGAAGCAGAGGGGAAACTCTCTCAGGCAGATGATGCACTGGATGAATACTACCAGGATATGAGTGACAATTTGGATGGTCCCTATCGAATACCATCTAATATGGCTAGCCTGGCCTCCATGTATCAAATCCAATGGCTGGATGAGGGTGAATGGGTGCAAGGAAGCAATGCCTATGTCTTTGTAAGGCATGGCTATTGTGCAGATGCCAGAACCAATGTCACTTATACAGCTTCTTTAAAGTTAAGCCGTAAGCCTACATATGTACTTGGTGTTCGTATACACCGTGCTGTTCTGTCTGTGGATTTCAAACTAACTTCCAGCAGTAGTTCAGAGAATGTCATTGAAGTCATGAAACTCAATATGAACCAGACTGAGAAACTGAGGGCAGAGGAGGTCAACATGCGTCTCAAACAATGGCTGGAAGACCTTCCTAACTGTTCAGTTACAGTGAAATACCATTATGCTTCCAATCTGAATGATGAGGATGATGATGAGGACGGCATCCATCTTCTCTTTGCTGCAGACCGTTTGCAGGTAGCAAGATATGTGGAACAGGAACTGACCAAGATATTTGCCCAGTTGGTTCTTATCGAAAAAGTGATGACTCAGAGGGAATGCATCTTGGACTTTCTCAGAAGACAGATCTTTGATGTGGTCAGCAGAAGTGGAAGAAATGGTATCGCCGAATATGCCCTCAGACGTTGGGAGGGTGCAGGTTTGGAGGCAATGAAAAAATCTTCTCTTGCCCATAAGACTGAGCAGCAGGATAGCGGCAATTCTAATGATTAATAAAATTGTAGCGTATGAATAGATTCTTCTTGGAAAGCCTTTTCAAAAGGTATATATTGCTATTCTTAATGTGTGTTCTACCCTCTTGCATTTGGGCACAGGATGATCCGGTTTCCCTGGAGGCCATGATTTATAACCATAAGAAGGTGAGGAGCCTGCTGGAGGTGAGAGCTATCGCAGAATTGGGTGTTTATGAGTATCATAAGCAAAGCAGTAAGAAAATCTCAGACCATTGCAAGGTGGCAGAGCAACTTGACAAATACAAGCGCTGCTTTGATATGGTGGATTTGGTGCTTCAGGGAACGGCAACGGCCTATCATGGTGTCAATACCTATACGAGTATCAAGAAAAATATCACCAGGTATTGGAAACTCATTGATACCTATCATGACAGGATACTCTCCCATGGCGCAGTGTGGTCATCTGATACTCTGATTCTCAATACCACCAACAGAGCGGTGGAAGAAATAAGGGACGAGGTGGGTGAACTCTATAAGTCCTATGGGGAATTATCGCTCATTGTAACAGGGGCAACGGAATGTACTACAGCCAACCTGATGATGATTCTAAAGCACATCAATGAAAGCATGGATCATATTGACAGCAGTATATACCATGCCTATCTGGATATACATACTTATATGATCATCCGACTTGGCTATTGGAAAAAGGAAATCTTCATGGCCAGAACCATCAAGGAAATCGTGAGGGATTCTTATACCAGATGGCTCAACTCTGGTAACCTGGCTCATAACTGTCTTCAGGAGAAGAAGTCATTTACCCATAGGCCTTTGGGAGGAGGTAGTATCATTGGTGGAAGAAATGAACATGTACAACTAATGGAATAAAAGATGAAACGAAATCCTATGAGAATTCTCTTGGCAATGCTTTTGTGCTGGGTGAGCCTATGTGGTCAGGCACAGGAGGTAACTTATATCCATGAGAGGGATATCATGAATCAGTTCACAACCATGGAAACTGGTGCTGGTGTCCTCTCCCCTGCCTGGTATTATAATTCTCTGCATAAGAAATATCAGAGAGATGCCAATATAAGAAACAAGCTTGCCTATCGAACGGATGTCATGGCCCGTACATCCAAGGAAGTGAATGTAGCAGAGAAGGTGGACTCTGATTATGTAGAACGAGGCAAGGTGGAGGCAATGAATATCGCTTCCCGTTCCTCTGCATCTGACTTGTCGTGGGTTCTGGAGAAGAAAAAGCTCGACTCCAAGATGCAGCTCTTCAATAAGAACATCAACCATATCGTATCCTGTGGCGGTAGCTCCAGCGATTACCGGAATTGGCGCAACATTTATAACTGTTTTGAAACAGCCATCAAGATTACACATGAGTCCTACCAGGATTTAGGTTTGAGGAAAAGAGAGTATCTGGCTATCTATCAAGACATCGTGAAAAGAAATGTGACATTGGTCAAACAACTCCTGTATTGGTACTCAATGAAAAAGGGAAAGAGATTCTCTGAAAATAACACCAGGGTTGAAAGAAATACTTCCAACACGGTCATTGCCTCGGATGCCTACAGAAGATGGCAGGCTGCCATGGCTGTGGATGGCTTTTCTGGTGCAAAACCCTGATAAAAGCAAGAAACAAAAAATAGAAAAAGAAATATAGTGGCATTTACATCTTTATTTTTAGATACCTCCACAGGCAGTGTTACAAGTGGTATGGGAAGTTATATCACTGACCTCTCAAAAACCATCGGAGTGGACCTGTTTGAGGAAGACATAGACAATGTTGTGTTTAGAACCAACGAGTTTCTATGCAGTGCCGATTTTATCGGTTCGGATGGTCCTTTCTGGTACATCCTCCAGATGAGCATGGCACTTGGAGCCTTGTTTTCCATCATTGTGGCCGGTTCCATGTCCTACAAGATGCTCGTCAAAGGCGAACCCATCGATGTGGTCAAGATTATGAAGGTACTGGGTATATCTCTGGTCATGTGCTTCTGGTATCCATCATCCACCAACAATAATGGAAGTATTTTGGATGCACTGGCCTTCATTCCCAACTGTATCGGTTCCTATACCCATGACCTCTATGAGGCAGAGGCGGTTCAAGTGAGCGAGAAGTATAATGAACTCATGCCCCTGATACAGAAGCGAGACTCCATGTATCACAAGATTGCCCCTACTCAGAAGGTTGCCAAGGAAATCATCCTGAGTGAAATCGTCCAGGATGCTTCCATGCAGGTGGAAGATATCGAGCAGAAGCAGGAAGGTGAGCAGCTGGCACAGGAAGCTGCAGACAGATCCATTTTTGCAGGCCTGATTATAGGCTTGGACAAAATCGTTATGTTCCTGGCATTGGTCATCTATAGAATCGGATGGTGGAGCACCATTTTCTGCCAGCAGATTCTCCTGGGTATGCTTACAATCTTTGGTCCTATCCAATGGGCTTTCTCCGTGCTGCCCAAGTGGGAAGGTGCATGGGCTAAGTGGATAACCCGTTACCTCACGGTGCATTTCTATGGAGCCATGCTTTACTTCGTGGGCTTTTACGTCCTCCTTCTCTTTGATATTGTTATCAGTGTACAGGTGGAGAACCTCACTGTTATTACGGCAGGAAACGGAGAAATTACAGGATATATCCAAAATGCCTTCATGACCTGCGGTTACCTGCTGGTGGCTTCCATTGTGTCGCTGAAGTGCCTGAATTTGGTGCCGGACCTGGCAGCATGGATGATTCCTGAGGGTGATACGGCTTTCAGTACCAGAAACTTCGGTGAAGGTGTGGCAGCTTCTGCCAAGCAAAGTGCCATGAGTCTGATGCCGAAATAGTCTTAACAACGTTATCAAATAACAAGAATATGGCAGTTTTACAGAATTTGGAAAACAAGATCAAAATGGTGATGATCATCAGCAGCCTCTTTTTGGTAGGCTGCGTGGTTATCAGCCTGGGCAGCATCTTCATAGCCAGAGGCATGGTGAGTGATGCCCATAAAAAGGTATATGTACTGGATGGTAATATTCCTATACTAGTGAAGCAGACCACGATGGAAGAAACCTTTGATGTGGAAGCCAAAAGTGACATAGAGATGTTTCACCATTTCTTCTTCACCCTGGCCCCGGATGACAAGTATATCCGTTATACCATGGAAAAGGCCATGTATCTCATTGATGAGACCGGTCTGGCTCAGTATAACGCATTGAAGGAGAAGGGATTCTATAATAATCTGATTGGAACCTCCACTATCTGCAGTATATTCTGTGACAGTATCAGGCTGAATAAGGATTCGCTGACCTTTACCTATTATGGTAGGCAGAGAATAGAGAGAAGAACCAACATCCTCATGCGCCAGATTGTGACAGCAGGTAACCTGAAGAAAGTACCAAGGACGGAAAACAATCCGCATGGTATCCTGATTACCAATTGGCGTACCCTTCTGAATAAGGACCTGGAGGAGAAAAAGAAGTCAGAGTATTAACACTATACATTATTATATATATGAGTTTGAAGAAAATGATCATAGGTGAGGAAATGCCTAGCAAGGATGATCCCAAGTATAAGGAACGTTACCTCAGAGAAAAAGAGGCAGGAATGAAGTTTGCAGAGAAGTCGGGCATCAATTTCCTGGTGGCCAGGATTCAGGCTTTTGCCAACAATCATCGAATTGCCTTCATCGGCCTGGTCTTTACCATTGTGATAGGTTGCCTAGGCATCAATGTGGTGAATATGATTAGATCATATAAGAAACACGGTTCTACCAGAACTACCGCAGTAGAGAAGGTGGATTCTGCCCTTCAGAAACGTCAACAAATTAAATAACGCCCATAAGATGAAGACATATAAGATTAATTTCAATAAGCCCAAGTATTACATGCCTCTGGTATTCTATCTGATAACCTTGTTTCTTGGTTACATCGCCATTGATACCTCTAATATCGAACTTGGTGAAGCAGGAAACGGTAATCTCAAAACCACAGATTATCTTTCCAGTGCCTTGCCGGATGCCAAGACGGATAGCCTCTTGGGAAGCAAGATGGATAATACGGAAAGAAAGTATGGTAAGATTACAGACCTTTCCGGATTGGCCAGTGTGGAAAGTGACCGTGACTCAGTGAACAAAAAGGAAGAATATGAGTCTCAATACAATAAGAAAGAGGCTGAACTTATCAAACAGCAGGAAGCAGAACAGGAGGAACTCAAGAAGTTGCGCGCTATGCAAAGCCGTGTAAGAGAGAACTCCCAGCGACAAACTTCCGCTTCCAATGACTTTGTGGCACCAGTGAGTGATTCCGAGATAGCGCGCCTTCAAAGAAAACGCAGAAACCAAACCTGGGAGGAGATGAATCGTAACCTTGCAGGACTCGCCTCACCAGAGGAGTTGGAGGAGGAGCTGGATAAACCAGTCCACCGTCGCTTATCTGAAACTAATCGAGTGAGTGAGAGACGGGAAACTATGGAAGGCGGAAGCCTCAAAAGTGGCCAGTCTCCAACATCACCTGATCATGAAACTCCAGAGAAGGTCACCAAAAAGACAAAAGAGGTTTCTTCCTATTTCAACACATTGGGTTTGGAAAAGAATAAGAGTCATCTTATTTCCGCCATCATTGATGAGGAAGTCAAGGCCGTGGATGGCAGCAGGGTTCGTCTTCGCCTCTTGGATGACATTGAAATCAATGGCATAACAGTAGGTAAAGGAACCTACGTCTATGCGTTAATGAGCGGCTTTGGAAAACAGAGAGTGAAGGGTAAGGTGGAAAGTATCTTCTTTGGTGAGGAAATCTTCAAGGTCAATCTCTCGCTCTATGATACGGATGGCTTGGAAGGTCTTTATGTTCCTATGAGCAGTTTCAGAGAAACCACACAGGACATCGCTTCCTCAGCCACGCAAGGAGGAAACAATCTCACGGAGAACTCCACTGGAGGTACTGGCATTAAAAGCTGGGCTTCACAAGCCATGAGTAATGCCACCCAAAAGGCGATGAGTGCTTTGGGTAAGAATGTCAAGAAGAATAAGGTCAAGCTGAAATACGGCACGAAGGTTTATCTCATCGACTCATCTTCTGCTCATGGTAAGACAAAATCATAAATCATTTAGAAACCAGTAAAATAATTGATATGCAAAGACTTAAAAAGAAGGTGGTGGCACTCATGATGATGTGCCTTGCCAGTATAGGAGCCAACGCTCAGAAAACGTTTTATGATATGGAACGTCTCACGGTGAATGAGAATGTATCCTCTATTATCACTGCATCGGAACCTATCCGTATGGTAGATATTTCTACGGATTCCATCGTGGGTGACAAGCCTCTGGAAAACGTCATTCGTCTCAAGCCTATCTCCTCTCATCATCAAGATGGTGAGGTGATGGGTATTGTCACCATCATCACTGAACGCTACAGAGTCCAGTATGCCCTGGTCTATACCAGTAAACTGGAAGAGGCAGTAACAGACAAGGAGGTGGAACTCGTGGAGAGAAATGCCTTCCACAATCCGGAGGTAAGTATGTCCACCACCGATATGGTTGCCTATGCCATGAAGGTTTGGAACTCTCCAGCCAAGTATAGAGGCATTATCACGAATCATCATAAGATGAAGATGCGTCTCAATAATATCTACGTGGTGGGTGAATATGTTTTCATTGATTTCTCGGTGGACAACTATACCAACTTGCAGTTTGACATAGATGAACTCCGCTTTAAACTGCAGGATAAGAAACTTCAGAAAGCCACCAATCAGCAAACCGTGGAGCTGAAGCCAACGCTTCTTTTGGATAGAAGCTTGTCATTTAAAAAAGGTTACAGAAATGTCGTAGTCTTGAAAAAGATGACTTTCCCAAATGATAAGGTCCTCTCTATAGAACTCAGTGAGAAGCAGATCAGTGGCAGAACCATCTCCATGCAGTTAGATTATGAAGACGTTCTCTCTGCAGACTCTTTTGACTCTCTTCTTCTGCGTGAACAATAAGTGATAAAAGATGAAGTACAATATGACAATATTAAAGAAGAGCATCGGTATGCTGGCATTGGCATGGGGCATCCCATCATCCATGGTGGCACAGAACCAGGGTAGCCATCTCATGATAGCCGTGGGCGGTTCCTACCCAAGAACACTGGAGTCAACCATTTCCTATGAAAAGGAAATGCTGTATCATAACGCTTGGGAATACTTTGCCACCTACTCTATCCAGTATGATGAGGATCCTGAGGCAAAGCATATTACCAGAAAGTCGTTTTGGCATAACCATAACACCTGGGGTGTAGGAGCCGTCTATAAGCCCTGCGTTGGAAGAGGAAGAAATCACCACGGCAGTCTCAGAATTGGCGCCAGTGCAGGTAGCGATTTTCATAAGGCCATAGGAGCTGTCCATGTAGGCTATGAACATACCTATAATCTCTATGACGGATGGAGTGTGTTCTTTGCCATCAAGGAAGATATATCCATCAGGGGAAAGGACCGGTTTAAAACCGGAATTAATCTGGGCGCAAAAATTCCATTGTAACATTTTAAGCAGCAAGACAATGAAGAAAACATATATTTCTATTTTTTGTGGACTGTTGGCCATCTTATTCCAAGGTCTGTTGGTTTCATGTGACGAGCATGAACCAATGGACTATGGTATTCATGTTGGGTATGTCCTTTGTGACGACCACAGTTGTATGGATACGACCACCTACTTCTCCCAAACTTCCAAAAAGGCAGTGGGTGTAGTGTTTACAGAGGCTACTGAAGAACATCCTGCCATGGCAGTGATGCTGAATGAATTCCAGGAGGCCTTCTCTGATTCTTTGGGAGTGAGCCAAGGAACTAGCATGAATATTGAGTCATACGACGGATTCACCAATACCATCGCCATGTTCAATAGTACCGACCAAGATACAGGAACAGGCTCACCTATTGCTAAGGAAATGTTCCATTTTCATTCTAAAGGGCAAAGTGATTTCATTCCTAGCGTAGCAGAACAGAGAGTCCTGATAAGAAATGCCCCTTCTATCAATCCTTTGATCATGCGGCTGGGAGGGCAACCTATCGACTTATCTGAGGATACCTGGTACTGGACATCCACAGAGGTGAAGGAAAACCCCGGCTATCAGGCTTGGCTTTGCTCTTCCGTGAATGGAGGTATCATAGAAACGCCCAAGACCATGCGCCATAAGGTGAGAGCCATCGTGAATTTAAATTATCCAGATTAACTGATAAAAGCAATATGATATGGGATTTTGGAAAGAATTGGGCGTAACAGCCCTGGAAAAAGGAAAGAATCTCTTTCGTGGAGGAAAACAAGCTGTAGGAGGAGCAAAACATGTAGAAGGTATAGTTAAGGATGCCAAGGTTTCCATTCCTGCTACGACAAAGCCAACCAGCTATCGGGCTTGGGAGAAATCCCTTCCACCACCCAGTTTTACCCCTGCCTTTAATCAGAGCAAGACAGGATGGAAAACTCAGATGAAGGATTTTTGGGGAGGTCTGTGGAAGCAATCACCAAAAGAGGCTAAGCCTGCAGTGGCAAATTCCACGTCTGGGCCTTCTTTTACAGAACGAGTCAAGAATTGGTTTTCCCGTCACTTCTCCAGACAAACAACCTCGCCTTCAGTAAACCCGACTATCCCTGGAAAGCCAGTTGTCCCAAAAAGTCCTGTTATACCGACAAGGCCAGTAAGACCTCCGGTTTTCAATGATAGCGGCTACCTGGCATGGGAAAAATCTCTGCCAACTCCGTCCTTTAAGCCCAAGTTTAATGTGATTTCCAAGGAAAAGGAATCTATTAAAACTAGCAAGGAAACTGTAGAGCAGGTTATCAAGAAAGAAAAGAAAACAGTTGAAACAGTAAAAGATGAAACCATAACAGGAAAGGAAACAGCAAAAGAGACTTCCCATAGTGCAGAACAAGCTGCAGAAACAGCAAAAGAATCTGCAGAGCATGCAGGAAAAGCTACAAAAGAAGCAGCTAATGGGGAAAATTCCTTCAAAAAAGCAGCGAAGTTCTACGCTAAGAATCCAAAAGTTCTTGGTTGGCATGCAGCTCTTGGTCTGGGTGGATACAGTTTAGTTTCCGGAGATGGTGTCATCAACCCTCTACTCTACTTCATTGGAGGTAAGAATGCTACAGAAAACGGCCTTGGTGGTATGGTTGGACAAGCTGTTGCTGGTGAAAAAGCACCAGATATTTATAATAAGGTCACAAGTGCAGCGGATTCTGTGGTAAACGAAGGTGTTGATCTTTACCAATTCAGTAAGAATACTCTTGGCAACGTGGTGGGTGAAGGTACCGACCTTTACCAAATGGGTAAGAATTACGTGGGTAATGGTATGGTCAGCAATGGAAGTGGAGGCTACTATGATCCCACGACAGAGCAAATTCCCAATCTCTATCAGGCAAGCAATCCCGACATGGGAAACCAGGATGGCATGCTGGGTAATATGATGGGAGGGATGAACAATATCGTGAATCAGGTTTCTGGCGGTGCTGTAACAAAGATGAATATTCTAACCTTGGCATTGTCCGCCTATATGATGTTCGGACGTTTCGGGTGGCTTGGAAAAGCAGCCAGTCTGCTTCTGGGTGGTATGGCCTTGAAGAATATCAACAATCGTCAGCTCCCATATCAGCAGGTTCATCAACAACAGCAAAATCCTTCTCAGCAATATGTGCCGCAAGTTAAGCAGCCAAATGCTTCTATGGAGTCAGGGAATATGTATAAGAGTTTGGAATATCCAATTGCTACAGAGGACGGAGAAGTGGTAAATCGTCCAAGAAGTATGAAATTATAATCCACAAACAATAATTGTAAAATTGAATGAAAAAGAACTATAAAGATATGCTCCTTGAGTCGGGAAGTGGCTTCATGATGCCATTTCCCCTCAGGGATGATGAGGAACTGCAGACCACGTTAGGATTTGGATTGCAGCGACATCCAACTGGTGGGCAGAAATTTGAGCACCATGGTGTGGATCTTCTAACCAGTGGGAAACCTCTCTACTCTATTGCCACCGGTACAGTCATCGGTGCAGGTCATGACAGTATTCATGAAGATTATATCATAGTCAAATATGGCAAATACGAGGTGAAGTATGGCCATATCACCGAAGCATATTGTCCTTACGGAACCAGTATCAAGGCTGGACAGGAAATCGGCAAGAGTGGTCAATTCCTTCATTTGGAAGTCAGATTTGATGGTGTCACCATCGATCCCATAGAATTCCTGGCCATGATTTGGGCTAATATCCAGCAGTTGGCAGCAATGGGTATCAACAATGCTCCTACTACAGAGCAATTGGGTAGCAGAAAGCCCAAGACTCACTATGATAAGGAGCAGGATGAAATTCTGATGATGATGATGCGTTGGCTCCCTGCCTACATGAATGAACTGAGATTGGGCAGCTATACTCCTTCCGAAAGAATGCAGACCACCCTCAAACATGTCATATCCGAGGCTGCAGAACGCAATTATTTCTTCGAAAAGCTTCCTGATATGGCTAATCCTCTAGGTCTCACCGCTAGAAGCCTGCCAGTGGCTGAGAAAATCCAGAATCTTCTCATTGAAGATTTCCTGAGCTATGCCTGGCTTCACCATGATGCGTGTCCTGCTTCCTGGAACGAGGCTCAAAAAAAAAACTTTCTCATCAAGTTGCCCAAGACGGCCTAGTGGTGGACCCTCTGTCAGATTTGAGCATACACGTTGAGAGTTACGATGTCAAACATGAAGCCTATGTTTATTTCGATGCCTCAGGAAGAAGATCCTGGACCAAGGCTTGGTTCAATGGAAGAGACAGGGGAGAAAACGCCATTGAGGTAACTCGTCAGCAAGCCATCAAGTTCATCAATGATGAGATCTCTCATGATGATTGGCTAACAAGGTTCTATCCCAAGCAAATGACAGTTTATCATAAGGCCATTGAGCAGGCACGACAGCAGCTACTGGGCTTTTAATATCATTTTTATAATGGCTAAAGAGAACAATTATCAGAATTTGGCGCAAGTTGACTACTGTATCCGCCAATATTTCAGCAAATATATGTCACCAACGCTGGTAAAGGAGGTAAGAAATCTCCGAGAAAAGCAAACCGAGGAATTTATCAATCGTTTGGAGAAAAACGAGTCTCCATTCGTGCCAGTGGATGTACAGCTTCAAAATGCTGACAATCAGCTGAAAGTGTGCGGAAAATGGTACAAGAAATCATCAGATGACATTATCAGGCAATGTAAGTACAGATGGGGAAAAGATACCAAATTTGCCAAGGATTATCAGACATTCCTTGATTCCTTCTATAAGGAACTCATCAGACAAAATGGGGGTAAATCTTCAGAGAAACTCGCAGCCTTTGCAGAAAACTATGTGGCAAATCGATTTCAGGGACTTATCATTGAGCAGCTAGCCAGAGAGAAAGTTCCCAAGAACAGTGCTACCTATATTGCAAGAAAGGCATTTGATGACAGTTTATTGGGACTGCTTCCAAAAATCGGTCCCAAAGAAGGTGAGCAAGATTCTCTCATCGCTCAAAAAGCAGATGACCTGTATAATCCCAATATCTGGGAACAGGGTGCAGCCATGGGAGGTTCCATGGTCATTGATGCTGCGGTGACAGGAGGTTACGGCTCCGGTAGTTCCCTCATAGTAAAAGGTGCAACTAAGGCTGGAATCAAAGTGGCGCCAAAAGCGGCAGCTTTCCTGAATTCTGCTTGGAGTGGTGTAGCTATTGATGGTGGCCTGAGAACGGGCTTTGCACTGAACCATGCCAGAATTTGGGAAAATGAGAAATATGCCAAGGAAGACTGTAAGTTCGCACTTCAGGATGAGGATGCCATCAAGAAGATTCAAACAGCTAGCGATTCCATCAAAAGGGGAAATTCTGAGCTGATTTATCAATTGAATGGACAGTTGGAGCGAAAGATAAAAACGCATAGGCCTTCATTTTCCTCTCGAAGCAAGAAAGAAATGGACTCCTTCTATGCCACCAATAAGAATCAAACAGGAAAATTGCTGGCTCAAATAAAGGGAAACTTCACAAAGCAAGCCGTCCCATTTAATGCCAATAACCAACCTCCAGAATGGATGATTAAACTTGGGAAGAAACGCTGTGAACAATGTGCCTCTGGTTTTTATGCCATTGCTATGGAGATGTCGAGGGAGAAAAAAGCATGGATGAGTGTTTGCGGTAAACGCATGACCCTTAAAGAGGTAAGTCAAAGAGCCATGGATTATGCTACGGCTGCAGTTGCTTGTGAAAAGAAACAGGCGTCTGGTCAAGCGAAAGCCGCCAAGAAAGATACCTGGGATTCTAACATGGATGAGCTCAATAGCTTTATCAATCAAGCAGAGCCATCATCCACAGATTCTTCCAAATCATCAGCTTACCATTCTTATAGTCATGAGGAAGAGACTCAAAGACAAGATTCCTCTAGGTATGAGATGACAAGTAATAAGGCCTCTTTTCAAGAGTTGAATGCCGGTTGGGCTGATGCCTTGGATAAGATGGGACTTTCCGGTTTCAGTGATGTCACCAAGAACATGGGCTACGTCTTGGCCATGCTGCCAGACATGATGATAGGCATGTTCACGGGCAAAAATCCTAACTTACAGGTGAATGACAATTTGCTACCACTTGCTGCCATCTTTGGTGGGATGTTTGTCAAAAGTCCCCTTCTCAAACTCCTTCTACTTGGCTTTGGAGGTGCCAATTTGCTCAACAATGCGGGTCATGCTGCATTGGGACTGGCCAAACCGGCTTCACCACAGCGGGTTTCTTATAGGCAATATGAGGAAGAAGAGCTGAATCCGAGAATCTCAAATCCGGCCATCAGTGGAAAAAGTATGATTGCAGACATTGACGGAAAGCCATGTGCCATAGAAATCTCTGATCATGCAATCGATGCTTACGAGAGAGGAAACCTCCCCTTATCCACTTTGGCCAATGCTGTTTTGAAGAAATATGATGAAAATAATGTCTTGGCATCAAGTGAATATGAAAGAGGCATTCATCAGGAGCTTCAACAACAGCATTCCTTAGGAATCAAATAGACTGCAAGAAGATGAAAAGATAAAGAAAAGGAGACCATGCATGAATCTTGTCAACCCTTCCAAGAAGGTAAGTGACAGACACTTGTTGATGGAAAAAACGCCAGATAAAGCTTTAACTCCATGAAATCTTACTGGCGAAAATGTACAATTTGAGCAACATATCTGAAAAAGTCATGTCAAATTGAGGCGTAAATTTTAACACATTTCAAAGCAAAAACTTTGAAAACTGAAGAATTTAAGTTAAAAACAAAAATCAATTTGGTTTAAGGGGTTCAATCCCAAACTTTTCATTTATTTTGCATCAGATTCAGCGTTATGGGACAGCTGAGCATTACATAGATTAATAACGATCATATATATCATTTATGGATTTCGAAGAATTGAATAAGGCTGCCTCACAAGAGGACGGACCTACTCGTATTGACAGAGCATTGGACAAATTTGCCAATATGATGATTGAGCGCTTGGAAGCCTGTAAAACAAAGAACTGGGAACAAGGATGGACTTCTGGTGATAGACTGGTAGGACTTCCTCAGAACATCAATGGAAGACCTTATGTAGGAGGAAATGCATTCCTGCTGCAGATGCATACCATGATAAAGGGTTACCATGTTCCTGTTTACATGACCTCCAAGCAAGCACGAGACAATGGAGCCTTGATTAAAAAGGGAGAGGCTTCTGTGCCAGTGTTTAAATGGGGACTGAGTGTGAAAGACGAAAACGGAAAGCGCATCAGTGAAGACAAATACCTTGCCATGGATAAGGAGGACCAGGCTAAATGCCAGGTTCGTCCCTATCTGATGGTCTATAACGAGTGGAATCTTGACCAAACCACTTTGGAAGAAGTGAATAAGAAAAAGTATGATGCCATTATTTCCCGTTTCAAGCCCAACCCATTGCGTGATGATGTGGGGATGTATAAGAATGAGCCACTTGACAGAATGTTTGAGAAGCAGGAGTGGGTGTGCCCTGTACAGGCAGATCAGGAGGTGCCTGGTGCAAGCTATAATAAGACCCGTGACTTCATTAAGGTTCCGATGAAGGCACAGTTCAAGATTCATGAGGGAGAGGATGAGATATTCAAGGATGGTCAGGAATACTATTCGTCAGCCCTGCATGAAATGGCCCACTCTACCGGTCATCCCTCGCGACTTGACCGTCTGCCAAAAAGCCAGTTCGGCTCTGAGGAATACGCCAAGGAGGAACTCGTAGCAGAAACCACCGCTTTTGTGATAGGCAACGCCTTGGGATTCTCTAACAGAATTTCTGATAACAATGCCGCCTATATAGACAGCTGGATTCAGACGCTGCGTGAAAAGCCAAAGTTCATTACAACGCTTATGTCGGACGTAAATAAGGCATCGCGCATGATTTTGGAAGAGATTGACAAGCAAAAAGTAGCATTGGGTGAAAAGCCGCTCATGGAGGGCAACCTCGATGGCATTGAAGAGCTAATCAAGAATGAGGAACAGCTGGAGAAGATCAAGCAGCAGAACGTGATGAAGGAGGAAAATGTATCTGATTCCATCACGAAGCCACTCTTCTCTCCAGAAGCTTACTTTTCATCCCTCATGACTCAGATTTCATCTGATAAAGATAGCGAGCATACAGTCCTTGCATTGGAAAGTCTTCCTGAACTCAGAGCGTATTTCCAGGACAATGAGGTACTAGGCAGTTGGATTGAAGAGGTGAGTGATGAGAAACTTCTCTCTTTAGGTGCTTCCCTTCTGCCCAATATAAAAGCGCAAGAAACAGTGGATAGTTCACAAAACATAGATAATAACATGAAGGATTCTAACGAAGAAGGCAAGACTAGCCAGGATAGTGTGACAAAGCCAAAGAATGAGTATTATTTCTCTTATCTGTACCTGCAGAGCGTGGATAATACACAAGAGTTTGATGATCTCTCCAATAAGGAAAAATGGGATGAGCTCCTCACTTTGACCCAGCAATATGACCAAGGTGATAGTCTCTCACAGCATGACACCAGAAAAAATGCCACCAGTCAAAGTGGTGATGACCTGCTTGTTGAAAACGACCATTATGCCCTGGTTTATAACAATTCATTGGGTGGAACCTATGAACTCCTACGCAGAGTTAGTGAGGAAGATATTAAACTGTCTATAGAGCAATATGGTTTGGAGAATGATGCCAGTCAGGATGTGAAGGCCATAGCCCAGGACATGGTGCAAAAGGAGTTGGAAACGATAAAGGTCAGTATTCCTGTCTTTTCCATGCCTAACGGAGACGTTCTCTATTTTGAATATAATAAGGAGAAGGATTCGCTAAACGTGGGAACCCTTACCAACATTGGCTTGTCTGTTCATTACAGTTTCCCGTACGACCATTCGGCAGGTTTAGATAAGAATTTGCAGAATATTGAAGAGCAACTCTCGGAAATGCCTGAATATCAAGTACAGGAAGGAAATGAGGAGGTAGAAGACTCGGTTGCTGATACTCAACAGCAAGATGATTATGCTGCCATTGCTAAGAAATTTTCTGAGCAGATTAATCCGGCATACCATATGCCTAATGGTGAGATTCTTGATTTCCAATATGATCCTGCCGCCAATCTTGTTCAGGTTGGCAAAAAGGAAGAAGGAGCTTTCAAGGAAGTTTATAGCCAGGCTTATAACGTCAATCTGTCCATGGCAGAAAATATGACGCAAATTTATAAGGTATTGGCAGAAAAAGATGAATATAAGCTTCCTCTACAGAATGAAACTCCACATGAAGACAGCAACATCCAAACAGATGTTGTAGGCGTTGCTGAGCAAATCCAAGCCACCGGTGTTCCTATGCATGAAGCAGAGAAAGAAGCAAAGACGATCGTGGATGATGAGCAACATGTGAAATATCATGAAGAAAAGGCTCAGGAACAGGAGACGCAAAAGCACCAGGAAGACAATGAGGAAGTCAAAAAGGAAGACAAAGCTTCTGTAGAGAGCGATCATGAAGATAAGGAAGAGAAGAAAAGTGAGACCAAGGCAGCTTCACATGCAGCCCTTCTTCTTGCAGCATTGGAGATGGCAAAATCACATGAAGGCGTCTGGATGAATGAAAAGGGTAAGAGTAATGCCGAGTTTTTGGGTTCCAAGAAGCCAATCACAGCATTCAATAACATCATGATGAACCTGCATAGTGATCAGCAAGGCTATAAGACCAATCTTTATTCCACCTATAACCAGGCAAAGGAAAGTGGCATGTCTGTCAAGAGAGGTCAAAGCTCGCTCCCATTCAACTGGACCAAATGGGAATACCAGAATGTCACAGACCATAATGACACTATTTCTAAGGAGGAGTATAATGCTCTTCCTGATATAGAAAAGTCCAATTATGCAGTTCATGCCCATCGCCAGCGTCATCATGTTTATAACATAGACCAAACGATCCTTTCTGCCAGTGATTCTGAGCAATATTCAGCATTGCTTAAGGAAAAGGGGCAAAAGATTGAGAAATTCGTGGAAACAGCTAAGAATGAATCTAGTCCACAGTCTGCTCTCCAGTTTATCATGAATCAGGAACAAAAGCATCCTGAGGTTGTAGTCTTTATCAAGAAAGGTAGCTCCTATGAAATCTATGGAGATAAGGCAAAGACAATTGCTCCTGTAATTGGTTTGGAGACTAAGGAAAAGGAAATTGATGGTAAGAAAACGTCCTACTTCTCGTTTCCAAGCTATGCGCTTGATACGGTGCTCCCTAAAGTAATCAGGGCTGGAAACCGAGTCGTTATCTGTGACAATCTGCAGGAAGCAAAAATCAGTAAGAATTTAGCACCTGCCACCAAGGTTCTCTCCCATGCCTATCAGGTTGCTGATGCCGTGTGTAAGGCTTCAGGTATTAAGAATGAGCGAGTTCATGTACTACAAGATGCCAAATTCGATAGCAAGGAGAATACGCTTTTCATAAGTGGCATGAGTAAGACGGAAGGAAATGAGCAAGTAAATGCCATTATGAAGGCAAATGACATATTCCGTTCCGTAGTAGCAACCACTGGTGATGCAAAGCGTCTGGATCGCTCCGGGCGAAACAGCCTTTTACCAGCAGATGATGCCAAGCATGAATTGCTCATTAGAGAACTTTCCGCCGGTGTGCTGATGGCAAGACAGGGACTCCCTGCCACATTATCCAAGGAAAGCCAGCAACTTATCCCCTACTGGGAACGAGAGCTGAAAGAAAATGGGAACCTAATGGGCATGATTGAGCGTGACGTGAACAATGCCATCGAAACGATTGACAACCTTGTAGAAAAAAGAGAAGTGAACTATGATGCCATCCGAGGTCAGTTGCCAACAAAAGATGTTCTCTTAACAGGTAAAGATTACTCCATCTCGGCAGACCTCAACAAACTTCCTTCCATGGAGACAAAGGAAATGGTCGTAGTACTTGACAGAAAGCAGCAAACTGCAGATGTCATCCTGCCATCGGGTGCCTCCTTGCTTGTGAATAACGAGGTGCAAGGTATGAGTAAGAAGAGAATTGGTATAGCTCTGAAGAAAGAAGACGTAAAAGAGGTAAGCTTCTATAATGCAGGTGGTAGTCTTGCACTAAAGGAACCAAACAGTTATTATAAGGACAAGGAGGTGACTGTCAGCAAGCTCAAGCAGTTTACGCTAGAAATTCATCAAACCATCGATGTATCAAGCCAGCTTACAGAAAAGCAGGCAACCAAGATTGAGAAATTTCAGGCTATCCAGGACTCTGAGGGAAAGTATGCCTTCTTCATCAAGCCAGAGAATGAAAAATCATTCTCTAGTTAACCGATGAAGGAACATCCCAATGCCTATTTCAATGTCATGGGCAAGGCCAACAAGCAGGAAATGCATCAGGCTCTGGCTCAGAAATATTATGATATAGGTTACAGATATCCAGAATCTAGGCAGCAACTCATAGTGCCAAATACCGAAGGTATTGATATGAGCCGCATTGAGAAGGTTAGAATCTGTGCCGACAAGGATGACCCGAAGGTGAAGGTTGTCATTGCCACTGTGGATGGAGAAAGAATGCAGAAGCCAATATCCAAGCAACAGTGGTACAATCTCTGGCTCGCTGATGACATGGCTGAATATAAAAAGGCTGTAGCTGCCGTTACATTTATTCCTCAGATACAACAAACTGCTGGAAATAATCAGCAGCAAGTTCTTGAAAATGAGGGAAGAAATGTGGCCGAAAAAGAGCCTGGAGAAAAGGAGGACTCCCATCAGGAAGCAAGTTCACATAGAGGATTTCATCGATAATAACTAGCCATGGGGAATACCCATGGCTATCACCAACCCAAATGATATGGCAATAGATAAAAATGCATTTTATGCAAAATATGCCCAGGTGGCCATTGAACAACAAATCAAATATGGCATCCCGGCATCCATCACCCTTGCTCAAATGGGATTTGAGAGTACTTTTGGGACATCGCGTCTTGCACGTGAAAGTTCCAATTTCTTTGGAGTGAAGCAGGGTGGGTCATGGAAGGGGCCTGTCAGCTACCATGTGGATGATCATGGTTATCCGGAAGCATTCAGAGTGTATTCTGGGGTAAATGCCAGTGTGGAGGATCATTCCAAGGTTCTTCTGTTGGACAGATACCAGAAATATTGTGCCTCAAAAAGTTCCCAAGACTATAGAGGCTGGATTAATGGCATTGTGAAAGGTGGATATGCGAGCAGTCCTACCTATAAGGAAAACCTGCTTGATGAAATTCAACGTTACCATCTTGACCGATATGATCAGATGGCAGTTCTGCAAGCCCAGAAACAAGGTGTCAATATCGGGTATGCAAGGAAGGGTGAACAGTCTCTTCCTAGAATGCCCACCACCCTATCCCTCCCCATTGATTTCAGAAATCTCAAAGTAACAGGTATGTTCCACGAAGATAGAGGAAATCATCTACATGGAGGCATAGACATCGCAACTGGAGGCAAGAATCTGCCAGTGTATGCGACAGAAAATCAAGGTAAGGTCATTTCTGCCTGCTATGGAAAGGCTACCGGTAATATGATTAAGATCGCATATGACAAGGAGGATGGAACTCAGCTCCAGTGTATCTATATGCACCTGAACCAAATAAATGTCAAGGAAGGTCAGGTCGTTCAGGCTGGTCAACAGATTGGAATATCGGGCAATACAGGTCGATCCACAGGTCCACATTTGCATTTTGAGACAAAAATCAAAGATGCTTCCGGCAAAATAGAGGCATTCAATCCGATTCATTATCTCGCAGCAATAGAAGGTAGAACCAGTAACGATACACCTCTTTTGAGAAATGGGCAAGACCTTCTGGCAGAAGAAAGAAGCAAATATTCACCAGTCGCTCATCCTATATCCCAGGAAGATAAGGCACAAAATCTTCTTGCCAATATTACTCAGTCCAATGATCCAACCAAATGGCTCGGATATTTGATGAGTCAAAATAGTGAAAATGGTATGGATAATAACAAAGATGCCTTTTCTGAGCTGATCTCCACTCTCTTTTCAGCAGCTCTTGTCATGGCAGCTAAGATAAAGGCCAATGAGATGCAGGCTGTAGTTAATAGGGAGGCCAGATTGACAGAGAATGGCGAGGAAAAGACGGAATGCCAACTGGTTAAGAGAGAGAGGGAGAAGGTGGATGCATCAAAGCTGCACGTCCTCGCAAGTACTATTTATGAGACCGAATGTCCAGAAAATAACCAGACTGTCGGTCTCAAGCAAGCATAAATTTAAGAATTGTATCATCATTAAAACAAGAAAATATGATCAAATGTAATGTTACCGCGTGCGGCATTATTGTCAGTAGCGCAGTTGAAAAGCAGAATAAGGAAGGTGGAAAATTCCTTGCTTTTACCATCATCGTTCCTATTGAGGGAAAGGACAAGAGTGTCAAGGAACTTCATATTGGAGTAGCGGCTGAAGGTGACCAGACTACAGCTGCCAACTATCAGGCAGGACGCCGTGTCACTGTTCATGGAAATCTCTTTATCAAGAAGGTGGAAGAGAATCTTTATTTCAATCTCCGTTCGGAAGGAGCCATTGAGCAGAACGACTCCTCTCTCCCAGACCGTCTAGAAGGAGCTATGGAGTTTAAAGGCAAGATCGGAAACAAGGGTATTGAAACCATGACAAGTAAAAAGGGCACTTCGTTCAAGGTATTCTCGGCCTTTTCTTCTGATAAGGATGGTGAGAACAGAGCCTTTACATGGGTAAAGTTCATTGTAGGCAAGACCTTGGACATCAATGTTAATGCCGGTGAGTATGTGGAAGTACATGGTGACATGCAATTGGATGTCTATAAGAATAAGCTTCAGATCGGATGTCGTACCACCTCGGTATCACATTGGGATTTGAAAGCCAATACGTAGTCCAAATGTCATGTACTGAGAAGGAAATAAAAGAACAGATAGGAAAACATTGCCATATATGCTGGTCAATAACCCTGTATCTAGCAATGTTTTCCTATCTAATCATTCATAAAAGAAAAAAGAATTAATGAATTATCAAACAAGTCAGAGCATAGGGGACCGTTTCATGAAGGGATGGCAAAACCTTTTCTCTAAAAGTGAGCAAACAGGCAAGAAGCCGTTTCCTAAGGACCGTTTTTTCTCGCCAGAGGAATTGGAGTTCTTGGATACAACTCAAAGCGAACTCTCATTGCTGGAGAAATGGGCTTTACAGCTTGCTAAGTGGGCCAGGGATAAGTCAGAAACGTCCAATTTTCCCCAAGTGAAATGGCAAGCAGGAAGATTTTCAACCTGGGTAGATAACATCGAGGAAATAGATTCCAAGAATAAACAGATAGAGCGCTTTCGCCAGTTAAAGGCAGATGGTTACGTTCTTCCTTCTGCCTATGAATCCATGATAGAAGATAAACTGGGTAAGGATTTGGTAGGAATGTTTTTCAAGCAGGGACATGGTAACAAGGAACGAATCTGTACAGTGGATGCCTATATTGGCGGTAACTCTGCAAGAGAATCACATATAGCATATTCCACTTTCCTTTCTCCTTCAACACAACCAGAGCTTCATGAAATACCTCTGGCTAAGTTTCACCAACTCATACAATCCAAGGAACTGGTTCGATTGACACCAGAAGAGACAAAATGTTGGGAAAAGGAAAAAGAAAAGGTGGAAGCGGCTCGTAAGGAATTTATAGCCTTGCAAAAAGAGATAGGCAAAACCTATCCTTTGAATTTCGGAGGAGACTTTCCCGCAGTCTCGCGTAAGCAAATGTTCTCTCAATTCCTGCAAAAGAACATCACTCCATTGTCATGGAGTTTGAATGCAAAAGATGATATGAAGGTGAACTTCTATGAGGATGATAGATGGGAAAAAGTGCAGCAACTTGATATTACCCCATTGAATGCCCACCAGCACATGGAACTTTTGAGAGCTGTCAAAACGCAACTGGAAAGTGATAATTTGAATGCCCACTTGGAGAAGCTCATGTCCTGTTTGGGAAATAAGATAGGTGATAGCATCTTGTTCGTCCCAATTTCTCCTGGTGGCATTCCTACCACAGAAGACCATGCTGACGGGGTGCTCTTATCCAACACTGGCAAATTGTCTGCTTTCAAGAATCCAAAGAATGTTGAAATACCTCTCAATACGGATGATCTCAAACTCATTAAGGAGGGTTTAATCAAGGAAGGTGTGACTAAAATTGCCTTGCTGCAATCCAAATCACCAGAGGAAACTGAGCAAATTGCTCAGCTCATCAAGGAATTGACCATGATTTTAGGTAGCAAGCAGGCTTTCAATCAGCATCTTAGCCTTGTAATCAGTTCTCCAGAACCACCACAAAAGGAGTTCAAAGAAGCCTCTAAAGACGATTATGTAAATGACCAGCAAGAAGTTGCGCTCATGAAAGACTATGTTCAATCGATGAAAGATGCCAATAATCCTTTTTCTGGAGATATGATGCTTCTTCCAGACGACACCGAGATCAAGGCTCTATTTCAAGAGCAAGAGATTTTGGAAGATGATTATGAAAGAAAAGTCTCTTCCATGGATCTAAAGGCAAGAAATCAGATGGAAGTTAAAATACAGAAAAGTGTGGATCATTACGAGAAAAAGCTATCTTCCCTGATTGGTGATTATTTCTCACAAGAGAAGCTTCAACAGAAGAAAAATGCTCCAGAGAATGAAGAAAAGGTTTTTATGTCTTCAGAGGATGTTTTTTTCGAGCCCATTAAAGGTAGGTGGCATACTGAGGAACACCTTCATACGCAGGCGTACTCACAGTATGGAAAGCTTATTGCTGACCGATTGAGTTTGCAGGTTACCTATCCGGAACTTCCATGGATTAAAAGCAATGCTGCTCTTCCTCAGGGTATTAATGGAGACAAGTTTGACAGCAAAACATCCTTGCTTCTTTCCATCCTGACGGAAAAGGAGGGATACGAGGTTCCTATCTACATGACGCTTGATGATATTAAGAGAGAAAATCTCAAGGTTGATATCAGCAAAGAAGGTTTCTGTCTGTCAGACGGAAAGACTTTGCAAACAGTATATAATATTGAGCAAACCAATTTTTCTATGGAACATCCTCAGAAATGGGAGCAACTTAGAAAATCATGTAAGGTTTCTGCATCGAAACAAACTTCTGTGATAGGCATGCTTACCGAAAAAGGCAAATATCCTGCACAGGTAATATTTGATGGCAGAAAAGGTCTGGTCAGCTATAGTGCTAAGGAAGATGCCATTCACCTTGCACCTCATCAGTTATTTGAATCAGAGGATGACTATATGAGAGACCTTTCAATAGGCCTAGTGCGTAGTACTCGCAAGGAAGCTGCTAAACTTACCAGATATGAACATTTGGTAAAGGAAGAACTTCTAGCACATATGGGCGGTGCCATGATTGGCCAAAGATGTAAGTTTGACGTGAAAGGTCTGGACTATAACAAATACTGGAAAGACCTTCTCAAACAAGATCCAGGATTCACAAAACATGCTTTGACATCTGCAGAACATGCTGTGAATATCATCTTCCAGTATGTAGAAAAAGCCAATCAGGCAGAATCCCCAGATAAGGGTATTGATTTAAGAACCTCAACCCCCATCGACATGGATGTAGAT
>ERZ1026892.201-NODE-201-length-29488-cov-13.381782_pt1 | contig 29488 bp, 39 predicted proteins | sample MGYA00380176_ERZ1026892 | MGnify/ENA primary metagenome ERZ1026892 (study PRJEB33269, sample SAMEA4719812) | human gut metagenome | biome: human-associated habitat; feature: organic feature; material: feces | place: Cameroon | collected 2013-10 ... | reverse complement strand
GAGAAAGTGATTAAATTCCTGCGCGAAGAGATGGGCGTGAAGAAAATTCGCTTCCCGGAACATTGCGGTATCGGCATCAAGCCGTGCTCTGAAGAAGGGACCAAGCGTCTGGTGCGTGCGGCGATCGAATATGCGATCACCAATGACCGTGACTCCCTGACCCTGGTGCACAAAGGCAACATCATGAAGTTCACCGAAGGCGCGTTCAAAGACTGGGGCTACCAGCTGATTCGCGACGAATTCGGCGGCGAACTGATCGACGGCGGCCCGTGGCAGAAAATTAAGAACCCGAACACCGGCAAAGAGATCATCATTAAAGATGTGATCGCCGATGCGTTCCTGCAGCAGATCCTGCTGCGTCCGGCAGAATACGACGTTATCGCCTGTATGAACCTCAACGGTGACTATATTTCTGACGCCCTGGCCGCACAGGTTGGCGGCATCGGTATTGCACCGGGCGCAAACATCGGTGATGAGTGCGCACTGTTTGAAGCTACTCACGGTACCGCACCGAAGTACGCAGGTCAGGACAAAGTAAACCCAGGTTCCGTAATCCTTTCTGCTGAGATGATGCTGCGTCACATGCAGTGGTTCGAAGCCGCAGACCTGATCGTTAAAGGCATGGAAGGCGCAATCGCCGCGAAGACCGTGACCTATGACTTCGAACGTCTGATGGAAGGCGCGAAGCTGCTGAAATGTTCAGAGTTTGGCGACGCGATTATCGCGAACATGTAATCCAGATTATGGATGAGTGAAAAACGGGAGCCGATGGGTTCCCGTTTTTATTATTAGAGTTCGAACGGCTATCAACCGTTTATCAAAACAAGCGATCTAATTTCCCTCTAAACTTTTTTCTGGATGGTAGGTTTCTTCGGCCAGTTCCACTTTGGCGTAATCGTTCAGGAAATGATGGCTGTCGGCCTGGCCGTACCGTCATTGTTCTCGGTCGAAATCATTCTATGCCGGGCCGCTCCGGTGATTTCTGACCGGGTCGGGTATGACAAGCTTTGAAATAAAACTCGGGGCGAAAGACGTTAGCTGAGATAAGAATCCAACACAGGGTAGCGCACGCTCCTGATGTATTTATGAGAGCCTGTTCTTCTGAGCAAAAGGTCCGCTGTGGGCGAGGAGCGGAAGTTGGCAACGTGCGGGGGATTTGGATATTTTTACTAAACTTTTATGAAGGAAATTATGGCATGGTCTTAATCAGGACGCCAAAGTTAAAAGATATACCCTCTCTAAATAAGCTGTTTCTGCAACTGGGATATCAGACAGAGAGAGAACGCTTAGAAAAGCACATTGACCAAGAGCATACCGGTCTTAGCATATTGGTTGCTGAATCAGAAAAAGAACTTTGCGGGGTTATTGTGGTGAATTTTATCACGCCTCTGCATGAAAACAGCTTCTGGGCATTAATTTCAGCGCTGGTCATAGATGAATCATTGCGAGGGGCAGGGATCGGGCGGAAGCTCCTCATCGCCGCTGAGCGAATCGCCCTGGAGAAAGGATGTTCTCAAATTGAGCTTTCAAGCAGTGAAAGAAGAGTCAGAGCACACAAGTTTTATGAAGATAATGGTTATCAGGAAGTGAGGAAGCGTTTTGTTAAACACCTCGCCGACGTTCCCGTTGTTAATTAACTCCCTCGCAAGGTTTGCATTATCCGCTCCTGGCACAGAGCGGACGAACCCACTGAGTTTCAGCTTCACTCTGAGCGAGAAGCAGACACCGGGTTTACCGGTTCTATAACTTAACGGGCAGGTTTCGATACTATGGCGGACCCGCTTAACAACATGCGGATACCCAGGCCAATCATGACTACGCCTGTAAATCGTTCCTGCCATTTGATAACGCCTGGGTGTTTACCTAGCCAGTTGCCAAATGTTCCTGATGCCATCGCGACTGACCCCAGGGAAACAATCCCAGCCAGCTTTTGAATACTGCCCAGGACAAGTAATTGCAGCCAGACAGGACCCGCGGCAGGATCGACAAACTGGGGAAGAAAAGCAAACATGAACAGCAGCGATTTTGGGTTAGTCAGGCTGTTCAGGGCGCCTTCCTTAACGGCATTCCAGTCAGATATTTTTGCCGTTTTTCGCAGCCGCGTATCAGTGCCTGAAGTCGCAATCATTTTTATGCCCAACCACATCAGATAAGCCGCACCGGCCCACCTTAGCAGATCTAGCGCGACTGGCCAGGCATGAACAACGGTTACCAGCCCCAGGACAAGAAAAGAAACTTGCACAAAACCAGCGACAAATACATTACCCAGTACCGTAAGCAGTGCAATACGTCTTCCCTGGCCAACGCCTCGGGCGATAGTCAGCATCATGTCTGGCCCAGGAGAAATCTCCAGAAGCGTCAGCGCGAGAAGGAAAGTCATAAACGTTTCGATGGAAGGCATTTTGGTTGAGTCCGGAACACTATTTCCGCTACGTTACCTCAGTCCGAGTCGAGTCGAAAGTGGAATGTACTTCAACGTCAGCTGTGAACGAGAAGCGGACATTCTGTCAGGAATCCCAGGATTGCTGTTTCTCCATAGCCTTTGATCCGTTTGATTCACACGAAGCCCCCTGATTTTCACTGTTTTGACAACGGCAAAGTTGACACTTAATTGAAGCTAAACAGAGGACAGTGGACGGATTAGCAGGCGTACATTTTTATTATGGTATGTAACATGGCTCTGGTATTGAAAACCGAATCGCTCAGCCAAATAATTTGAACGCTGGTTTTCTTCCGCAATAATACAGCATACCGGGGAGGCAAATGTCTGGTCTGCCCAGCCTAAAATCGCTGCCAATGCCTCATTGGCGTAACCCTTTCCGCGCATTTCAGCGATGATTGTCCATCCTGCTTCTGGATATGTTAATGCTGGTTCAATATTGCGATGCGCATCCTGAAACCCAAACGCGCCAATATAAAGATGGGTTGCTTTCTCAAAAACAGCCCAGTAACCATAGCCTAACGCTTGCCAGTGACCTATGTAACGTAACAAGCGGGCCCATACTGCTTCTGAAGTGGGAACTTCTCCGCCATTTATCTTAACCATTTCTGGATCGGTCCAGCATGCCTGAAGAGCAGAGAAATCTTCCAACGTGAAATGTTTTAGAATTAAGCGCTCAGTCTCTAGCTGAGGTGCCTGCCGCAAAATCATCATATCCCCTTGAATAGTCACGTTACATTGTCCGGTTTTTTAGTATAAATTGCAGTCAGCCTAGGTTATTAACATAAAATTAACAAGGCATACTTCCCACAATAAATCATTTGTACGCATCACTATCGGCAATCGATCAATCAAAATGATGCTCGAAAACCAAACTGTCCGCTTCTGGCGCGAAGCAGAATGGGCTGAAGGGAAAATCCCCTGGTGCTCGATGGGCGAGAAGCGGACGTCCTGCTAATGGTGATGGCTCATGCAAGCTGGCCTTGAAGGATTGAAAGTTAACGATTAATCCAGATGACGTAAATGTGTAGCAATCCCCCATCTGAGAGTGTCGCATCTTCCATTAATCAGGTCGAAAACGGAGTAACTCGCGTTGGGTTGGGCATATCGGGAAAAATCATCGACAGATCCACTTTTTAGAATTGAAAGCACGCCCTGACTGACGCGCCCGTGAGACACAATACATATTGTTTGATGATGTCGTTTTTTTTCCAGATTGTATAAAAAATGCATCATTCGCTGAGAAGCATGCGAGAGAGACTCTCCCCCAGGCGGGCAATACTCTGCGTCAAGTTTGAATAACGCCTTTGCCGCATCCGGAGGGAGCTGTGCTGTTGACATGCCTTCAAACTGACCAAATGCCTGTTCTTTCAGGGCAGGTTCAGCGATCGGTGAGCAACAAAAGCTCTCAGCCAGACGCTGTCCCATTTGCCAGGCACGGCCGAGCGGAGAAGCGTAAACACATCCTACCCGGTAATCACTCGCTGTAAGCGCCGCAAGTAAGGCCGATGTTTGGCGTTTCCCCCGAGGGGTCAACGCACTGTCACTCTGTCCCTGAATAATGCCTCTTACATTCCACTCTGTTTCCGCGTGTCGAACAAGTATCACTTGCATCATTAAAGGTCCGTGTAGGTTATTGATTTAAATGACGCAGACCAAACATATCCCGTTAATATGATGGGATGTTCTCTGTTCTGGACGAAAAACAGGAACAAGTGTAGATGAATATTGTTATGTTCAGCCTCAGAAGTGATGCATTGAATAGCGTTAATATTCGTTTTTGACACGGAGCGAACGCGCTAAAGGTCTGCCCTGTACCAAAAGTGGACGTCGCAATGTTTGTTCAACTGACACAAGTTGAGCGTTTCATAATGATATCTCTCTGAGGATCTGTCCCAACCTGGATTATCCGTCGCAAACGTGACATCAATGGATGGGCGTGACAGCATTCAATCAGCCAACGACCAAGACCACTTTTCTGATAATCGTTCAGCACGTAGACGTCGCACAAATAAGCAAAAGTGGCATAGTCTGTGACCAGACGGGCGAAGCCGATTTGTTTTGTTCTATCCAGAAGCGCAAAACAGAGGCTGTTCTGGATTGATATTCTGACCGTTTCAGCATCAATGCCAGGAGCCCAGGACGATTGCGAGAGGTAATCGTGAATGGCTTCCTGTTGGAAAAAGGCGGGATCGGTTGTGACGGTAAACTGGCCTTTGGTAAAGCTCAGATGCTGATTATCCACTAAACCACTCCTTGCAACTTGCTTTGATGAGGCAAGCCCTAATGGCATACCGGGCAACAATTCAGGATGCTTTCTCATGTACCGTCATGAGAAATACCAATGGGTCCTTCTCCCGGTTTTCATAGAAATGAGGAACGTCCGTTCTGGCCGTTGCCGAACAGCCGGTTTTTACCCGATACAGATGGTCCTGTACGCCCAGTGTGAGCGTGCCCTTCTGAACATAAAAAAGTTCAAGCGTTCCTTCCGTGTGGCCGGGTGACGCAAACTTTTCCCCTGGCTGCATTTCCCACATCCAGAGCTCGGTCATATCAGGGCCACCCGACCCAGCAAGCAACCTTGCTCTCCCACCTTTTTCACCTGCCCACAATTCTGGGATCTCGTCTTCAGCAATGAGATGAACGGTCGGCTTGGAACTGACATCCACAAAATCTGCCACCGAAACCCCCATCGCGGCAGCCAGACGGCATAACAGGGCAATGCTGGGATTCGCCCGGCATCCCTCAATCTCAACCAGCGCTCCCTTGCTGACGCCGGCCCGACGGGAGAGTTCATCGAGGGATATTTTCTTTTGCTTACGATACAGTTTAATTCGCTGAGATACGGCTTCATTCACCGTGTTGACAATAGAATTTGCATCGGTCATTAAATTGACTTTTTTGGTCATCGGTCATTATCATGGAATAAATTAGTCATTACAGGATTATCACGTGTTAACAGTATCTCCGTCAATTGCCCCTGAAATTTATCGCATTGCGCCAGGTTTTCGGGCTCTCAGTATCTACGTAAAAGCTGCGCCAGTGCTTAATCCCGACGCTGGAGAAATAGCGCTGCGGGAAGCCTGTGAAGCCGTTCTGGCCGGTGAACCTGAATGGGCGGAATCTCATCTGGCCGCATGGGCCGACGTTTTTCAAAAATTTGGCGCTAAACCTAAACGCACCCCTTGCTCAGCGGATGCGTTACGTAAGCGCGTATTACGTGACGGAACGATGCCAGCGCTCGATCCCATCGTTGATCTTTATAATGCCGTTAGCCTCCGCTACGCTGTTCCGGTTGGTGGAGAGAATATTTCTGCCTATCAGGGGGCGCCACGTCTGGCTGTGGCAAAAGGAACCGAGCCTTTTGATACCGTCAAAGAGGGGGAAACGGCCGTTGAATATCCTTCACAAGGCGAGGTTATCTGGTGTGATGACACCGGCGTGACTTGCCGTCGATGGAACTGGCGACAGGGGATCAGAACCCGCTTAGGCGTGGAAGCTGAGCAAATGTGGTTCATTCTGGAAAGTCTCCCACAGATGCCGTTGGAGAGGCTTCACAAAGCCGGGAAAATGCTGACCGATGGACTTGAACAAATGATGCCTGGTCTGTGGTTTGAAGTGGCTCTCATCGAAGAACAACAACAGTAATATCATTCAGGAGAAACACTTATGTTTACCGGTTTGTCGGCGTTTCCATTAACGCCAGTCACCGCCAGCGGCGTGGATGAAAAGGGGTTCAGCCATATTCTTTCCCGCCTGACAGAAGCTCGGGTGGATTCTATGGGCATCCTGGGGTCAACCGGAAGCTACGCCTATCTGACCCGGGAGCAGCGCAGGCGTGTAGCTACTCTGGCAAAACGGCATGCCGGGGATATCCCTGTTATGGTATGCGTGGGGTCGGTCAGTACCGATGCCATTCTGCACCTGGCAGATGATGCGCAGGCCGCCGGCGCGAATGCCCTGTTACTCCCGGCGGTCAGTTATCAATCACTCCGTGACGAAGAAGTCTTCTCACTCTTTGAGACCGTTACCCGGCACGTGTCTGTACCGGTGTGTATCTACGATAATCCGGGCACTACGCATTTTACCTTTACGGATGAACTCCACGGTCGTCTCTCATCACTTGAGGGTGTTTGCTCGGTCAAGATCCCTGGCGTCCCGGATAGTTCGGCTGCTGCGGCCGAACGGGTAGAGGCCTTACGTCGACATCTGCGCCCTGGCGTAACAATCGGTATCAGTGGCGACGCTTATGCGGGGCTGGGATTAAACGCCGGTTGTGAAGTCTGGTATTCCGTGTGCGGCGGTCTGTTCCCTGAGATGGCGAAACAAATCACTGAAGCCGCGGCGGTAAAGGATCATCAACGCGTTACTGCCCTGACAGACCGCCTTGAACCTTTGTGGGCGCTGTTCCGTAAACATGGTGGAAGTCTTCGTGTTATTGCCGCTGCCGCAGGTGTGCTTGGACTTACCAATACGGACTGCTTGCCTCGACCTCTACAGCCGTTGTCAGCAGATGATATCGCGGATATTGCCCGTGTGATAAGCAAGCTGGAGCTGAAGTAATCTATCTGCAGTGCCGCCAGTCCTTCTGGAACCTGGCTGAATATCAATCCTCATTACCTGTTTGAAGCAACAGCTTTAGGCCCATTTCTTGCTCATCAGGCGCAACCATACTCAAATCTTCCACATTGCAGGAGATTTGAGTATGAACAAGCCATCGTGGAACAAAGACCGTATCATTGGCCAAAAAGACCGCTTCAGATAACTCACCTCTGGGCCAGGAACGTCAGTCGATCTTGCGTGGACACAACGGTGGCGCTTGCTCCCCCAGCCAGCCTGCCATAGTTTATTTATGAAAATGATTCTCATTAACATTTGGCGTGATGTGATGTTTAATAGCGTTTTTCCTATTCAAAGGATGTGAAATGAGTCTTCGATTTTCGACATTGCGTCGCATTCCCGGTGGCGTCTGGATTATTGGTTTCGTCAGCCTTTTGATGGATATTTCATCTGAAATGATCCACAGCCTCCTGCCACTTTTCATGGCAACGTCTTTAGGGGCTCCGGTAGTTATCATCGGACTCATAGAAGGAGTGGCTGAAGCGACAGCGTTGTGCGTCAAAGTTTTTTCAGGGGTTATCAGCGATTACATTGGCAAACGTAAAGGGCTGGCTGTCCTTGGATATGGCCTTGGCGCGCTTAGCAAGCCGCTGTTCGCACTGGCCTCCACATCAGGAATGATATTCAGCGCACGAATGATTGACCGTGTAGGCAAAGGAATAAGAGGGGCGCCCCGAGATGCTCTCGTTGCTGACGTTACTCCGCCCGAGATCAGAGGGGCGGCTTATGGCCTGCGCCAGACACTGGACACAATGGGAGGGTTCCTCGGACCGCTGCTTGCCGTGGGCCTGATGCTGTTATGGAGTAATGATTTCCGCGCCGTTTACTGGGTGGCGGTCGTTCCAGCCTTTCTGGCCGTGGCCCTGTTATTCTTCGGATTACATGAACCACGCTCGCCTGTCGTAACAGCCAGGACTAACCCGATAAAAAAAGAGAACCTGAAAAGGCTGGGCGTAGATTGTTGGTGGGTGATAGGGCTCGGCGGGGTATTTACTCTCGCCAGGTTTAGTGAGGCTTTCCTGGTTCTCAGAGCTCATGAGGTCAATATTCCACTGGCTTTTATCCCTCTCGTTATGGTCGCCATGAATATTGTATTTTCATTTACAGCCTATCCGTTCGGACGCTTATCAGACAGCACCAGCCACCGGCGATTGCTCCAGATGGGGCTGGTGGTGCTCATCGTGGCAGATTTAGTCCTTGCCCTGAGTCATTCCTGGGTGGGGATTATTGTTGGCGTAGCATTGTGGGGTGTACATATGGGAATGACACAGGGTTTGCTGAACTCGATGATTGCTCACACCGCACCAGCTGACCTTCGTGGAACGGCGTTCGGATTATTCAGTTTGTTGAGTGGCCTGGGGTTACTGATAGCCAGTCTGGGGGCAGGATTGTTGTGGGACATCTGGGGTTCTGCTTCTACATTTTTTGCTGGCGCGGTGATCTGTGTATTGACGTTAATTCTGACTCGGTTTGTCCCTGAGAAGTCCGATTAATCAATCGGTGCCGATGAAATCCTGAGATATGCCTCTCAATAGCTTCGGCTGGCTGAGCAATGAGTCATTCCGTGCTCGATGAGCCGACTCGGCGTCATCGTTCTAATGGGTATCGCGCTGTTTTTCATTTACGCCAGCAGCAAGTCACAAGCCGCACCGACGAAAATTTCGAACCGAGGCTGACATTTTTAAATCCCTCCCGGTTTGCGACTAAACCGGGAGGGGCAGGAGAGGATGTCATTATCGCCTGAATCTCCCGAAAGGCAGGTCGTCAGATACAGGGCCCAGTGGCACATCCGTACATCATGTATAGCGGAAACAAAGGTACTAAGGGGATCATGGCGACTTGGCCAAGATCGCTAATCGTTTTGGTCTTATCATTGATGGATACCACAACCGGGTGTTCTAACTGGTAGGCGGCGGCCAGATCGGGCGGGTACGATGAAGACCAAAATCCTGCTGCTTTAAACGAAACACCGAGGTGATCGTTATCAATTTGCACCGCATGATACTCATTGCGCAATTGGGTCAACTGCCCGGCATCCAGCTTGCGCTTATCCATCACAACCTGGTATTCCGCCGTCACCTCATGTTGCTCTACCTCAAAGCTAACCCGCACCCCGGAAGCCTGTTGGTGATAGCGTTCATAAAAAGTCTTATAACGCTGATACTCCTGAGGTACACCGTTACGGTTAAAACGGTAACCGTATTTAGCTGAACTGGCGATAATGCCGGACTCGGTAGGTTTAACAGCCACAATGGTATCCGTAGGCGGCAAGTTGGGTGCACTTGTACATCCTACAAGCATCACCACGACCAGCAGCGATAAATATTTCATCATTTTGAGCGGTTCCTGTTCGCTATTTTCTCTGTGATATCAGGAGGTTTTTTAACACACGGAGACAAACATTTATCCTTGTGTATCATCATTTCCGAACCTGCTTTTAACCCTACATTTTCTTGTTCATACGCAGTGCATCAACAACGAGTGAAAAAGCCGGTGAAGGCTGTTTACGGCTGGGGTAATAAAGATAGTAGCCTGGAAAAGGATGACACCAGGACTCAAGTACGTGTACGAGACGACCTTCTCGAATGTGTGAGCCGAACTCTTCTTCGGGCAAAAAGGCGATGCCTAACCCAGCCAGCGCAGCGTCGACAACATGTTCCGACGTATTAAACGTCAACTGTCCGTTAACCCGGACGTTCAGTTCTCCTCCTTCCCGATCAAATTCCCAAACATAAATCCCCCCGGATCGGACCATACGCATATTAATACACTGATGCTGTGTAAGATCATGGGGCGTTTGGGGGATCGGATATCGTTCGAAATAATCGGGCGAGGCTGCCGCTGCCATACGCAGTTTCGGGCCGATTGGCATCGCTATCATGTCTTTATCGATCGTGTCACCAAGCCGTACGCCCGCATCAAAACGATCTGCCACGATATCCCGGAATCCGTGGTTTGCATCGAACTCGATATGAATATCCGGATACTCGCGCAGCAGTGGCGTCAGTTTAGGCAGAAGGGTCGTTTTCAGCACGTTCGGCCCGCAGGTTATTCGGACGGTCCCCGCAGGCTTGTCCCGCAGTTCGGTCAGCATATCCAGCTCAGCCTCAATCTCGTCAATGCGATGGCCCACTGATTGCAGCAGGCGCTCCCCGGCGGCCGTCGGGGACACGCTGCGGGTTGTCCGCGTCAGCAGGCGGATTTGCATCCGCTCTTCCAGCCCGGAAATCGCCTGACTCAGCGCTGGCTGGGTCACGCCAAGCAGCGCGGCGGCACGCGTGAAGCTGCCTTCCCGCGCCACGGTGACAAAAGAGAGTAAATCGTTGAGGTTGCGTCTTGCCACGTTTGTTTCCTGGCTATTTATAAATTTTACTTATAAGGCTATTAAGCATTCATTAGCTAGTTTTGCCGCTGCCTATTGGTAACAATAATGCGATGAAAAAGTCAATGCTAAACAATACGCAAAATGCTGATGGCAAAACGTCGCTGTTGCTTCCGCTCTTTATCGGGCTGCTGTGCGTCACGCAGTTCGTGATGGCGGGTAACAACAAACGGGTAGCCGTACAGGAGACGCTGATGAAAATTGAGATCGTTGTGAACGGTGAGACCGCGACCGCCACCCTCTATAACACACCGACAGGGCGGGATTTTGCGTCACTGCTTCCCCTCAGCCTCACGCTGCAGGATTACGCCGATATAGAGCGCATTAGCGATCTGCCGCGCAGGCTTTCTACGGCACAGGCTCCAGAAGGCATGACGCCGCAAGCCGGGGATATAACTTTCTACGCGCCCTGGGGCAACCTGGCGATTTTTGTCCAGGGTAGACCTTACGCCCGTTCACTGATCCCGGTAGGCAAAGTCGATTCAGGGCTGCCCGCCCTGCAGCGCCACGGACCGCTTAGGGTACAGATCAGGGCCGTAGACTAAGCGGTCACGCGTTTCAAAAAAACGCATTTCCTTTTACCACCAGACTTATCCCTCACGTCGTCGCTTCGGGGTCTCTTGCAGGCCTGAAGGCGCAAGGGGAGGGCATCGTATTATCTACAGAAAAGAAAGGCTAAATGCGTAATCAGAAAACTGAAACCAGAAACAACAACGGAGCAAGTGAAAAACAGCGGGCGCACTGGGGCGGCGTGTTTGCCATGACGCTGTGCGTCTTCGCCCTGATCGCCTCCGAATTTATGCCGGTCAGCCTCCTGACGCCGATGGCGCACTCCCTGAATATTACCGAAGGTATGGCCGGGCAGGGAATCGCCATTTCCGGCGCGTTTGCGGTAGTGACTAGCCTGTTTATTTCCAGAGTGTCAGGCACGCTTGACCGGAAAATCCTGCTGCTCGGCCTGACGTGCATGATGGCGCTTTCCGGCGCTGTCATCGCGATGGCGCCCAATTACCTGACCTATATGGCGGGTCGCGCCCTGATTGGCATCGTCGTCGGCGGGTTCTGGTCGATGTCGGCGGCGACAGCGATGCGATTGGTACCGGTGCACCGTGTTCCGTTGGCGCTGGCTATTTTCAATAGCGGTAATGCGCTGGCAACCGTCGTGGCTGCCCCCCTGGGCAGTTGGCTGGGTTCAGTCATCGGCTGGCGGGGAGCCTTCTTCTGCCTGTTACCTGTCGCCATCATCGCGTTTGTCTGGCAACTGCTCAGCCTACCCTCCATGCCGGTTACCCGTCAGCCGGCGGGGGCCGGCAATGTCTTCATGCTGTTTCGCCGCCGGGTGGTCACGCTGGGCATGCTGGGTGTGGGAATTTTCTTTATGGGCCAGTTCACGCTCTTCACTTATATCCGGCCTTTCCTTGAGGCGGTCACGAAGGTGGATGCCTCGGCGGTGACTCTCATCCTGTTGGTCATCGGTATGGCCGGTTTCATCGGCACCGCGCTGATTGGCCGGGTATTGAAGCGCGGATTCTACCCGACCCTGATGGCGATTCCCGTGCTGATGGCGATTCCCGTGCTGATGGCGATTGTCGCGCTAGCTCTGATCGCGTTTGGCAGCCAGGCGGCCATTGTGACGGCGTTGCTGGGGCTGTGGGGGGTTATTTCAACCGCCGCGCCCGTGGGGTGGTGGGCATGGATTCCACGCACGTTCCCGCAGAATGCCGAAGCGGGCGGCGGGCTGATGGTGGCGATGGTGCAACTGTCTATTGCGCTGGGCTCCACCGTCGGGGGCCTGCTGTTCGACCATCATGGCTACCAGAGCACCTTCCTGACCAGCGCCGCGATGTTGATTATTGCAACCGTACTGATTTTCCTGACCTCACGTGCAGACGCATCTGCCGGTGACCATTGATAACACTAATCCTGATAAGGAAACCATCATGAATAAATTTACGTTAGCGCTGGGGCTGTTCATCAGCGCATTTGCCTCCTCTGCGGCGGATATGTCCAGAGGTGCTGATAACTTTTATAAAAGCGATAAGCTCACGCAGCAAAAAGTGACCTTTAAAAACCAGTATCAGATGAACGTGGTCGGCAATTTGTTTATCCCGAAAACGATGAATCAGAACGCTAAAAACCCGGCGATCGTCGTTGGTCATCCAATGGGCGCGGTCAAGGAGCAAAGCGCAAACCTGTATGCGCAGACGCTGGCGGAGCAGGGGTTTGTCACGCTGGCGCTCGATCTCTCGTTCTGGGGAGAAAGCGAGGGTAAGCCGGGTCACCTGATTTCACCGGAAATCTACACGGATGACTTCAGCGCGGCGGTTGATTATCTCAGTACACAGCCGTTTGTTGACCCGGAAAACATCGGCGTGCTGGGCATCTGCGGCAGCGGAAGCTTTGTTATCAGCGCCGCGAAAGTTGACCCGCGGATGAAAGCCATCGCCACCGTCAGCATGTATGATATGGGAGCCGCGTTCCGTAACGGCCTTAACCATTCCCAGACGCTGGAACAACGCAAGGCTTTTATCCAGTCGGCCATTGAGCAGCGGTTTGCCGAGTTCCAAGGGGGAGAGACAGCTTACATTCCGGGCACCGTGAATAAACTGGACGCTTCCACGCCGGAAATTCAGCGCGAGTTCTTTGATTTCTACCGCACCGAACGCGGCGGCTATACTCCGCAGGGCGAGAAAGAAGAACTGACGACAAAACCAATGCTGAGCAGTATCGGTAAGTTTATGAACTTCTACCCGTTCAACGATATTGAAACCATTTCACCGCGTCCGATGCTCTTTATTACCGGTGACCGGGCCCATTCAAAAGAGTTCAGCGAGGACGCCTTCAAACGCGCCGGTCAGCCTAAAGAGCTGTATGTCGTTCCGGGGGCCGGGCACGTCGACCTGTATGATCGCACTGACGTGATCCCCTTAGACAAACTAGCTAACTTTTTCCGTAGCAACCTGAAATAACGCGCTCGGTTAAACCAACTCGCGTCAGGATCATGGATGAGGCGGTATCCACTTTTCGATACCGCCGCTCTACACGGCGGGCTGCAGACTTGAGGGAACCGATGGGTTCCCTTTATTTGCGTGTACTGCTGTCTTACTCGCTGACCAGCCAGAATTCTGCTTCATCAAACATTTCTGTCACCACTCTGCTTATCTGCTCTTTTTCATGCTTGCTGGCGTCAGTATTGATGGCGGGTAAGGTCATCATGGGTTTGACGCGGACTTCCGCGTCAGGAAATACGGTGTGCACTCTTTTGCTCAACTCTGCCAGGATTATCTCTTTCGCGCCAGGCAAACCTTCAAAATTCCGTTTGTCATAGACGAGTTCCACAAACATGCTTTTACTCCATTTTACTGTATATAAAAACAGTATATAAACCGTCTGGGTCAGTGGTGTCAATTTTATTTGGCAATAAAAAACCCCGCCAGGCGGGGTGTATCAAAGCGAACGGCATGCTATACGGGGCTTACAGGGCTTTACCGCTAATCTTTTCCAGAATGGCGTCAGGTTTCGCGCTACCCAGAATCACCTTCGGCGGGTTATCGAGCACGATCATCGTGGGCGTCAGTTGGATGCCGAGACGTTCGGCCAATGCCGATTGTTTGACCACTTCATCCGAACAGCTGGCGCTGGTGTCGTTATTGGGGAGGAAACCGGCCATGGCGCCTTGCAGACTCTTCTGGCGATCGTCTGAGCACCAGACGCGACCCATATCTTCAATCACGGAATCGCGAATAGAAGGTGGGGCAACGGTCAGAAATGACATAGTCAGCCCGGCATCGTTGTAACTCTTAATGTTCTTGACTACCTGCGAACAGAAAGTGCACTGGTTATCGATGAACACCAGAACCTTGTGTTTTTCATCGGCAGCGGCAAAAGTCACTGGGGTTAATTCAGGCAGAGTGCGGTCGAGATCCTTTAATGCTTCTGCGGTGCTCTCATCGGCGCTGGCCGGGGCATCAGCGGAAAAAACGCTAAAACTCATCGCCCAGACTACTGGCAGGGCAATCAGCGGAATTACTTTCACGGTATACCTCATTGGATAATGCTTAGGATCGTCAACGGCGTTTACGGATGATGCTTTTAACATCAACTGCAAAACGCTGTGACTGTAGCGGATTGTGGCGTATTTGATCAATGTTTATTTTTTGTACAAAATGCGCGGGCTGGGGAAGCTATTTTGCAATCTGGAATCGGCGCAAACATTACGGGTATAATCTTGCAAAATTAATCAATGAGTTTAGAGCGAAGATGACAAAACTGACCTTACAAGAGCAGATGCTAAAAGCAGGGCTGGTCACCAGTAAAAAAATGGCTAAGGTTCAGCGCACGGCGAAAAAGTCGCGCGTTCAGGCCCGCGAAGCGAGGGAAGCCGTAGAGGAAAACAAAAAAGCCCAGCTTGAGCGTGATAAGCTGCTGAGCGAGCAGCAGAAACAGGCGACGCTGTCGAAAGAGTACAAGGCGCAGGTTAAACAGCTTATCGAGATGAACCGCATCACCGTTGCCCGAGGCGATATCAACTTTAACTTTACCGACAATAACTTGATCAAAAAAATTGCGGTGGATAAGCCGACGCAAACACAGCTGATCAATGGCCGTCTGGCGATTGCGCGTCTCGCCACTAACGCGGCAGGCGAAAGTGAATACGCGATTATCCCGGCGGTTGTGGCGGAGAAAATCGCGCAGCGTGACGCAACCAGCATCGTTTTGCACAGTGCGCTCAGCCAGGAAGTACAGGACGAAGACGATCCGTACGCAGATTTCAAAATCCCTGACGACCTGATGTGGTAATCCGCTTCGGATTAAAACGGACTGGCGCTGTAGGCGTCAATCTTTTCCCGGGTAACGGGATGCACAAAGCTCAGCGCGCTGGCATGCAGCATCAGACGTGGCGTCTGTTCGGTTCCAGGGCGTTCGCGGCCACCGTAGAGGTCGCAACCTAAAATTGGGTAGCCCAATAGCTCGCAGTGAATACGTAGCTGATGGGTGCGCCCGGTTTCAGGAATAAGCTGCACGCGAGTCAACGCCAGGCGGTCGTGATAAAAGCGTGTCACAACCTGGTAGCGAGAACGCGCCGGCTTGCCATTGGCGGCGGAAATTGACATTCGCGGAAACCGTGCAGGATCTTTGGCAATTGGCGCATCAATCACTCCTTCATCCTCGTGTAGGTGTCCGCAAAGTAGGGCGCTATAGGTTTTTGTGACCGAACGCTGGCTGAACTGCTGACAAAGGGCGGCATTGATCGCTTTATTGCGGGCGACGACCATCAGCCCGGATGTCCCGAAATCCAGACGGTGGGCCAGCGTGCAGTCGGGAAACTGCTGAACCAGACGGTAGTGTACGGAGTCGAGATTTTGCGGGTTTTTTCCCGAGAGACTGAGTAACCCGCTGGGCTTATTGATAATCAGCAGATGCGCGTCCTGATGGAGTATCTCTATTTGCTCATGGCAAGGTGGGGCAATAAAGGTATCGAGAATGATAGACATCTGGCTGCACGGCTGGAGAGTGGGAGCGGATGATACCCAATTTTTCGCCAACAGGCGAATCCGGTGGGCTCGCCCAGAGGAAATTTATCATCCACACTTAACCCAAAGACATAGTCTGCGCGGGCATTGTGCATTACACTGCGCGCTGCAAAAAATTGAGTTGATAAACGATTAACCAGGCGGTAACGGCGATGAATGGAACAATCACAACGTGGTTTAAAGATAAAGGTTTTGGATTTATCAAAGATGAAAATGGCGATAATCGCTATTTTCATGTGATTAAGGTTGCCAACCCTGAGCTGATTAAAAAAGATGCAGCGGTAACTTTTGAACCCACGACCAATAACAAAGGGCTGTCAGCCTATGCGGTGAAGGTGATCCCGGATAGCAAGTACATCTACATTGCGGGCGAGAAGCTAAAGCTGACATCCATCAAGTCTTTCCTGGTCTATAGCGAAGAGGTTCCCGCGGAGACCCGAATCGATAAAGAAAATGCGGTGTTGTCGGTGGGCTTACTGATGAATAGCATCAAACCCAAAGCCGATGTCAAGCCGGGTGAGATGCGTACGCTGAAGAAGCTGGCCATCACGACGTTCCAGGGAACGACGCTGATTTTCTCGGAAGATGAGATCGATATAGAAGACACGGTAAAAATGCTGAAAGTCTGATCGCCGCGCGGTGATAAAAAGGGAGATAGCCATAATGGCGAGTCTCCCTTTTTTTATCGGTACCTAATTACGTAGGGCTAATAATATTCTCAGTATGTAATAGCTGGTTATCTTTAGACCAGTAATGGCGGCTCACCTCTTCAACGTCCACCACCCATTTAAATACCCCCGCTCGGGCTAACTCACGGCAGTATTGATCGAAATGAGTGATGCCAGTGAAATGGCGCCTGGCGGCAATTTTGGTTAAACAGCTACTGCCACCCGCACTGACCTTAATTAAGCTACGATGACTCTTCATGGCAACATAGGAATCGGTTGTTGTTACAATTTTGACATTGCCGGTGGCGACGAAATAAATGTAATACGAGATGTTGTTTTGTTTTAACTCTGTTAAAAACTGCAGGAAATCTGACTTGCATCTGACCTGCTCAAATAAGCCGCAGAGCATTTCACTAAATTCCATTTCTGTCCTCTATATATGCCTTTTATAACATTCGTGTTACTTATTGTTTTTGTGTGCGTTGTGATGATGTTTAGTTTAAACGATTAATCAATTAGAAATCGAATAATTAATCACGGACATTTTAGGGGCTGCGAATGAAATGGAGTAGTGTTTCAATTGTTACCAGGTGTTGCATGGCCCTACCGATTTTGATGGCGTGTGCAGGTCTATCCCCCTACACTAGGAAAGAAACTAAAAGGAGAGAACAATGTTAGAAGGGTACTTTGATCTTGATGGCGCAACCGGTGCCGATGTGGTTGAAAACAGAAAGCGTTTGCTGGCCGTTCAGGCGGCGCTGGAGATAGCAAAAGCGGCGGTTTCTGCCACGACGGCGAATTCCGGGATCCGTTCACAGATGGATCTGCGCAATGTCTCTCAAGAAGTGGCGACACTGGCTGACGCTATCCAGGATGCGTTGGAGTCTGAGGCGTAATAGGACAATACCGCCTTCGGGCGGTTATTAGCAATATCTATTGGTAAGCTTCATTTATATATAATTGTATATGTTTTTTGGGCATTTATCTCCAGCCGGGGTTGATGCTATGGTAGACATATTCATGCCGTATGAATTCAAAAAACATATTGGTATTAATTATAATTCCGCTGTAAATCAGATGTATATAAATAGCAAGTCACTAATTATTTTTTTTTGAATTCTAAGTTTGACTAAGTGCAATATTTTTTAGCATCTCAGCAGACTATAACATATAGAGTGGTCATGGAGGACTCGTAATGAGCCTAAGTTGTTCCAGAATAAATAGTCGAACGAGTTTATGTGTCGTCGCCGCATGTTGCCTACTTGCGGCGATGTTTATGTTAGCGGACTATCTCACAATATTTAATATTGCTATTCCAGATATTTATTACCTGGTTTTTTCTGGGTTACTGCTATTACTTGATGCAATTATCTTTTTCTTCATGTTTTTCCAGTTTATTTGCAATAGAAAGCTACTCTATGTTGCCATTCTTGGGCTCGGTTTTTTGGTCGCAGATCTCTACTGGCTTGAGGCGCTAACGCTTATCCAGCAACTTATTGCGTTATGCATCCCGTTGAAATCGATTACTAATGATTTGGCCATATTTTATCTGTTCCGCCAACTCACCATGATGTTTGCCGTTCTGGTCGCACTCTTTTATGTGTATCGCATGAATCGGAACATCGCACCTTCAGGTAAAGACGAGGTGTGGGTAATCGTACTGGCCTGTGTCTTCCTGCTGATGGCCATTCTGGCGCATAATTTATCTAGCTATAACCCGCAGATATCGCTCAACCTGATTGGTACAACATCACTGAATGGTCGTAATGCGTGGAATAATTATTACGGTATAGCGATCGTCGCCGCCTGGTTTATCACGCTGTTGCTGGCTATCGTCATTACGCAGCTGCGAAGCCTGTTATGGGTGAGTATCGCGGTCTTCTGCGTTTCCAGTTTGTTTAGCAACCTTATTCTGCTGAATCTCAGCGATTATAATTTCCCTGTCTGGTACCTCAGCCGCGGCATCGAGGTGGTCTGCACCTTTTTTGTGATTAATGTCCTGCTCTACGACATTTTCGTGATGCATAAAGAATCGACGAAGCTGTCGAACCACGACCCGCTGACCGGCATCTATAATCGTGCCTATTTCTATCGAGAGCTACAGCTACTGCTGGCATCCCGGGAGGATATCAGTTTGATGATTCTCGATATTGATCACTTCAAACGTATCAACGACCGTTATGGGCATCCGGTGGGCGATACGGTTATCAAAACCGTTGTGGACCTGGCGAAACGTTCCATCCGCGAGTGCGATATCATTGCCCGCGTTGGTGGAGAGGAATTTGCCGTGCTGATGCGCAACGCGTCATCAGAAGTCGCCATGCAGGTGGCTGAGCGGATTCGCGGTAAGGTTGAGGAGGAAACGGCGAAGCGCGCGCCTTACCGTACGCCGGAGCCAATGACCATCAGTATCGGCGTCTTTACGTCGTCAGATAAGCACTTCACCGCTGATGAATGCATTTCGTTTGCCGACAGGGCGCTGTATGCGGCCAAAAATAGCGGTCGTAACAAGGTGATGACCAGTACTTAACATGCGCATTAGCGTGAGAAGGGGCTTTTCCTTCTGCGTTCAGGTGGTAAACTGAAAATGTGATGTTAATCATGACCTGCGTAAAAACGAAAAAGAGATACTGCTATGCAACATATCATTGAAGGGTTCCTCAACTTTCAGAAAGAAGTTTTCCCTCAACGTAAGGAACTCTTCCGCAGCCTGGCATCCAGCCAGAACCCAAAAGCGCTGTTCATCTCCTGTTCAGACAGCCGTTTAGTCCCCGAACTGGTCACGCAACAAGAGCCGGGGCAGCTGTTTGTCATCCGTAACGCCGGTAATATCGTGCCTTCTTTTGGTCCGGAACCGGGCGGGGTATCCGCGACGATTGAGTACGCGGTCGTTGCTTTAGGCGTAACGGATATTGTTATCTGCGGTCACTCTAACTGCGGCGCGATGAAAGCTATCGCCACCTGCCAGTGCCTGGAGCCGATGCCGGCTGTCTCCCACTGGCTGCGCTATTCCGACGCGGCCAAAGCGGTGGTTGAGAAAAAAACCTACGATAACGAAACCGACAAAGTTAACGCCATGGTCGAAGAGAACGTTATTGCTCAGTTGAATAATATCAAAACGCATCCGTCGGTGGCCGTGGGGCTGCGTGACCATGCGATCCGCCTGCACGGCTGGGTGTACGATATTGAAAGCGGCGAAATCCGCGCGCTGGACAAAAACAGCAAGACTTTCGTGTCGCTGGCCGATAACCCAGAGGTCTTTTTCGAGTAATCGGCAATAAGCGCCGCGTAATGCGGCGCTACGCGTTGCTGACCAGCTTCAGTTTTCCGCGTCTCGCTGAACGACGCGGGGCAGGGTTGGCAATCAGAAACAGAAAAGGGCGCCAGGCCATTACATTATCCTCCCGCTATCACTGTTTTAACCATGGCAAAGCGGGAGGAAAGGGCGTTACAACGAAAGTATGAATCCGTCGAATGCAGCCGATTCATGGGTGTGACGGCGAAAAAAGGGAGCCACGATAGGCTCCCTTTTTGACGTCCAGACGGCGTTACCAGCCGCAAACGTCATGCTCGTTTTCGGTATCGTACGCACGGACGGTATTGATCAGATCTTTCACCACATCCGCGGCAACATCCGGGACCAACAGCTCCATCGGCGTTTCAGTTTCATAATCGACGGAAATGCCGTTGCTATTGTTGGTGACGGTTACCGTATAAGTTGCCTTACTCATTGTTGTTACCCCTTATGCGAATTAACCACTTTGCCCAGACCGGTGCCTTCAAGCGTCGCCTCAGGATCGGCAAAGAAGTCTATATTAAACCAGGTGTCGTCAGTCAGTAGCTCAATGCGATGCCACTTCTGCGGCGGCGAAATACCAAAGGACCCGGCTTCAATCACCACGTCGACGTCCGGTTCGGTGGCGTCGGCGTCAGGGAAGCCAAAGTAGCGCACGGCGCCTTGCATCACGGACAAGCGGCCATAGACGTGGGCTTTGGTATTGTGGTGGGTGAACAGGGCTTTCGGCGCGGTGTCTTTATTCCAGAACGGGGTCGAACGCGAATGAACAAAGTTCTCAGGAATACGTAACATGAATGATTCCTTACTCCAGTAGCTCGGAGTTCTATAGGGATTTCAGCACTTCAGCTTCAACAAAAAAGTCGATTTGAAAGACGGTATCGTCGGTCATTGTTTCGATGTAATGCCATTTTTCCGGTGGGAACACGCCAAAGTGACCGGTGTTGATGATCAGCTCACTGTCGGCCTCTGGTGACGTTTCGCTGGCAAAGCCGAGATAGCGTACGGCTCCCTGATGTACCGACAGGCGTGGATAGACGCCCGGGCGGGTGCCTTTATCAAGATGGCGCTGAAAAATACCGGCAGGCGCGGTGTCTTTGTTCCAGAACGGCGTGGAACGGGTATGAATACAAGTGTGCGGAATACGTAGCATGTTTTCCCCCTCTATGTTGAGAGTATTAAAACACAAATTGAGAGCGCTGTTGATTAGAAAATGCATTTTAAATGCATCTTATTGTGGGTGTTAAAAAGTTGTTCTTTGCGCCAGGCGTAATAGCCAAATAACGCAACAATAAACATTCAATTTATGCTTCATTAATGTTACAAATACAGCAAAATATCGTGAGATCAGCGTCGGGAGGATGCGATGATTCTGGAGAAACTGCGGACGCCAAACGGCAAAAAATTCCTGCTGTCCGCTTTTGTGGTGTTTGTGATTGCCGCAGTGGTTGTCGGCCGTGCAACCTTTGGTGGCGTGGTGCGTGAATACAATCTGCCGTATGCCGACTGGACCACCAGCATGTTTGTGCTGCAAGGGGCGATGGTGTTTGTTTACAGCTGTATTTTCACGTTGCTGTTTGCGATTCCGCTGGGCTTCTTCTTCTTAGGTTCAGATAACCAGCGTTAATCCTTTCGTGCGGGCATTCTGCCTGCACGCGCATTTTCTTATTGTCTTTCCGGCAAGGAGCTGACACGATCAAAATTCACGCTTGCGGAAGATTTCATCCATACTGATCCAGATACGTAATGAAGACGTACCGTGACGCTTAGGTTGATTGCGTGGGTGGCGTTTCAGGGATTAACCCGTCGGTACGGAGTAGCAGTGAGAATTATTCAGGATAGTTTGCGTAAGAAGCAGTCGCTGCTGGCCTCCGCAGCGATAACGTGTCTGCTGGTCTGTATTGCCCTCTTTTTTCTGTATCAACGCGCGCTTTCACAGGTTAGCGAAGGCGTCAACACGTTACAAAACCAGATGATGACGATATTTAATGATAACGAGCTGATGGCTGAGGCTGCTGGCGTGCGTTATCAGCAGATCAGTCGTCATGAACTGTGCGGTGACGGAGATATTTTTCAGCCCCACGCTGGGGCCTGGGGGATTAATGCCGACCCTGAAACACTGGCGCCTGACCGTGGCGCCCTGGTGACCAGAACGCCGGAGTACAGCGCCCGCTGTATCTATGTTGCCGCGGAATATATTCGCGCAAAAGTGAAGGCGCTGAATCCGGGTCTGCACGATATCCATCGTTATATCATCGCCAATGATGGTCGCTGGTTTTACTGGTTTAACCCCGCCGACTCGATACCTTTTAGTTTTGCTACCTCGCAAATGGCGCGCGACCCTCAGCGTTTTTTCAGCGAACCCGAAATGTTCTATGACCGGGTTCTGCAAAAAGGCATGCGAAAGAAGTCGCTGAGTTCGACCCGTTTATACGCCGATAAAATAACCGGCGACCGGGCCTACAGCGTGGTGAGCTACATTTACGATCTCTCCGAGGGAGAACCGAGCAACCATATTATTGGCTATCTGGCCTACGATCTTTCTCGCCCGGAGCTGGAGTACATGCTACGTGAGGCGTTTAATGGCAAGGTGCCTGAAGGGCTGATTCTGGGGTATGAAAGCCGACAGAGCGGTGAAGTGCTGTGCATCGTTAATAACTGTCGCTGGCTTGACGATGCGCATTCACATCCGGTTTCGCGGCGCTATGAGATTAAATACGCATTGCCCGGCTGGCTGTTTATATCCCAGGACCGCAATGCGCTGGGCGTGCTCGCACTGGCGCCGGTGCTGCTCATTCTGCTGTTTATGTTGATACGTTACCATCTCAATCAAGCCGACCTGCGTTTTTACCGCGATCCGCTGACCGGGTGCTTTACGCGTAATATTTTCACCCTGATTCAGCAGCGATCGTTACCCTTTATGACGGTCATTCTGTTCGATTGTAATAAGTTTAAGGCGATTAACGACAGCTACGGCCATCAGGCAGGCGATCGTGCGCTGCAGGCGATTGCCGATTGTATGCTCAATGATGTGCGCGCCAACGATGACTGGGTGATTCGTAGCGGCGGCGACGAATTTGTCGTATTACTCAGTGACACCGATATTGCGCACGCGCATATGGTGGCTCAACGTATTGCAGCCAGCATTGCCGTGTACCCGTTCAGCCCGCAGGGACACCCGGTACATCTATCGGTATCGTGGGGCGTGGCGCCGTGCGTGGACTCGCTGGATGCGGCTATTCAGCAGGCGGATGCCCAGATGTATCAGATGAAGAAACGCCGAGGCGAGAGACGATAAGCCGACGCATGCGCGGCTTATCTAAGACTTACCACCAACCGAGCTGGACGCCGACGACGGTCACGATCGCGATGATTAGCATGATGATTGTGGTCTTTCTCATTGTGCTCCTCCCGGCAGCGCATAGCCGCCGATAAAAAACCAACCCAGAAAGATCACGGCAATAAAAAAGATAACGATGGGGAAGGCGATACCCAGTCTCATGGTGATATCCTGATTCCTGTTATAGATAGCGCGTATGATACTGTAATTAGCTCACCCGCTGGGTGCTAATTTCCGGGCGATGGCGAAATTTCTTGTCGCGATACATCGCGCTATCGGCTGCCCGTAGCGCGCTATCCGGGTCCATTTGGGTCGGGTCAACGCTGATGACGCCAATGCTGGCGCCGGGGTAGTGAATCAGTACGTCGCTTAGCAGGTAATCGCCAACCAGCAGCTGCCGCAGCGTCTCGGTAAACTGAGCCAACTGCGCCATTGAGCGTTCAAGGGTGGCGACCATAAACTCGTCCCCGCCCAATCGCCCAAGCTGATCATCAGCTGAGATGCCTGACTTCAGGCGCTGGGCCACCTGCTGTAAGAACTCATCGCCCGCCTGATGGCCATAGCTATCGTTGATCTTCTTGAAGTGATCGAGGTCAATAAACGCCAGGATCACCGAATGGTTGAGGTGCCTGGCCAGGGAAAAGAGGGTCTCGAGGTTTTCAAACACCGCGCGACGGTTTGGCAGCCCGGTGAGTGCATCGGTGTAGGAGTGGTAAATCAGCGCGGCATTCGCCTCCTGCAGCTGAGACACCAGCGATTCTTTCTCAATATAACGGGCAATGATACTGGCAAACAGCTGAAGTACGTGCTCGCTGTTAAAGCTGAGTGGTTTCTGTTGCTTGCTGGCGGCGCACAGCGTGCCGTACAGCGAACCATCGGTCAGATGAATAGGCGTACTCAGAAAGGTGGTGATCCCCAGCGCTTTTGCCGCGTCGCAATCGTTCCAGCGGCCCGGTACGTTATCGCTGTAAAAACAGTTGTCGTCCATGGCGCGTTTGCACAGCGTATCGCCCCACGGGACGGAGAGATTTTCGGGGATATCGATGTCACCGCTATTACGCGAGTAGACAATGTGCTGCAGGTCGGCCTGGGTATCAATTTTCGTCAGATAGGTCGATTCCATATTAGTGACCAACTCAAGCATCTCAAGCAGTTGACGGACAAGGTTCTCTAACGATTGTTCCGTAGCAAGTGTTTGCGATACTTTGGCAAGGATAATATCTGACATGGAAACGAGGGGCCCCTGGATTAGCAAAAGTAGTTATGGTGTATGATCCCAAAACGAAATTGGACCTCCTGAATTTTATACATTATGTATCCAGAAGGTAAGCGCTGTGTTGTGAAAACGGACAAAACTGAGGGTATGCGCTTCTAATTACAGGTAAAAAAAGCCCCATCGGGGGAGATGGGGCAAAGTAACTCATTGATTATGGAATGTTCTGTTCTCTGGTCAGTTGAGAACGAGACGTACTTTACGTCTCAAAAGTGTAGTTAAAATGAAGAAATTATGGAGTTTAAAGCTAAACTTCAGCGTAAAACTAAGGAGAATTTATGCGATCCCGCTATCTTTTACTGCTGCCTCTGCTCCTTGCAGGCTGTGCAAAGCAGGCTGAACCTGAGGCACCGAAACCGCCGCAGGTGGATATGGCAAATCCTGCTGCGGTTTACTGCCAGCAGAAGGGCGGAGAAAGTATTCCGCAGGTTAATTCACAGGGGCAATACAGCCTGTGTAAATTGCCAAACGGTGAAACCATTGAGGAATGGGCATTGTGGCGTCGCGATCACCCGCAGAAACAATGACAGCGAAGCGCGCATCCAGTACAATTCGTGACCTAGGATTATTCTGATTAACGAGAGATGTATGTTTTCGCTTAAACCGGGCACCACCGCCATTATCATCGGTGCTCGTACGACTGCTGGTCGAGCCAATATCGGTAAAAGCGTTGAGCTTTTTGCCCTGATTAACCCAGGTGAGCGTTGCCTGAATCCGGTCAACGGCGTGATGACCGAACTGGCCGCCGACGCGCCGCGCGCGCTGTGGCTGGTGACTGGCGAGGTCAGCGCCGGTGAAGGTCAGCATGGTTTTGCATTTGTCCGTTCCGAGTATTTACTGCCATTGACGCCCGATGCGTTGCCTGCGAATGAACGTGAGGCGCTGGTAGGGTAAACGCGACGCCGTCAGACGCCGCGCGGTTGATGGGTTACAGGTTTTTCAACCACTCGGCGAGCACGCGCGCATGGTTTTGCGCCGTGTTCGCGGCGGCGTAAACCAGCGTCACCCCCTGCTTTTGTGCAATGTCCGCCAGGCGACGCCCATCCTCCAGATGATGGGCGAGCTCGTCGCGATAGTGTTGGCAGAAACAGGCAAAATCGATCACTTCGCCGTGAAAGGCCTTGCGCAGTTCGGCGGACGGGGCAAGGGTTTTACACCACTCATCGTAGATGAGATCTTCCTTTTTGATGCCGCGTGGCCACAGTCTATCAACCAGAACACGGTAGCCGTCATCGGGTGCGGCGTCTTCATATACGCGTTTACACTGGATCATATCCTTCCTCCCTTTATCCTCTTTGACCATACCACAAACTTTGGCTGGGTACGCTAGCCGGGTATTGCTATTGCGCGCAGACATCGTTAGTCTGAGGTTCCTTATGCCGTACGTTAACGTCAGCCCATAAGGACCTATCATGGAAAACTCCGCTGTAACTCCCACTCTTCATATTGCTCTGGTTGGCGACTATAACGCCGATGTTATCGCGCATCAGGCCATTCCGCTGGCGATCGATGACGCCGCGGCGGTGCTGGAAGTGCCCGTTGAATACCGCTGGCTGGCAACGCGTGATGTGAAAAGCGCCGACGATCTCGCCGAATTTGATGCTATCTGGCTGGTGCCTGCCAGCCCTTATCAAAATACCGAAGGCGCACTGACCGCCGTGCGCTATGCGCGTGAAAACAGCGTGCCATTCCTCGGGACCTGCGGCGGTTTTCAGCACGCCATACTGGAATACGCGCGTAACGTGATGGGCTGGGATGATGCAGCGCATGCGGAAACCGACAGCGAAGGGCGGATGGTGATTGCACCGTTGGCCTGCTCGCTGGTGGAAAAAAGCGATACCATTGAGCTGCGCGCAAATACGCTGATTGCCCGAGCCTATGGGCGTGACAGTATTGAAGAAGGGTACCACTGCAACTATGGGATTGCCGACGACTTTGCCGCCGAGCTGGAAGCCCAGCCGCTGCGGGTGACGGGCTGGGATGATAATGGCGATATTCGCGCGGTGGAGCTGGTGACGCATCCGTTCTTCGTGGCGACGTTATTCCAGCACGAACGCAACGCGCTGGCCGGGCGTCCGGCACCGCTGGTGCAGGCGTTCCTGCACGCCGCCGCGCAGTAAAATCGACTCCAGTAGGCCGGATGGCGGCTACGCCTTATCCGGCCTACCTATCAGCGACTACCGACGTGAATTTCTCTATCGCGTCCGGCCAGCCCGCCGAATACGGCCATCACCAGCGCAATGGCTGCTACTGCCATCAGCGAAAGATGCCATGTCCCCGTGGCATCATGCATTTTCCCCATCAGCGGCGGCCCGCAAGCCGCCAGCAGATAACCGACGGCCTGCGCCATGCCCGACAGCGCCGCAGCCTGGTGCGCCGAGCTGGCGCGTAGCCCGATAAACGTTAGCCCCAGAATCATTGTTGCGCCGGAGCCGAAACCAAAAATTACCGTCCACAACGCCGCTTGTGACGGGTATATCCAGTAACCCATGGCGCTTACCGCGCACATCAGCGCGACGGCGATGGCGATCCCGCGCTGATCCTTAAACCGATGCAGGATCAGCGGGATGACAAAGCCGGGCGCGGCGGTTGCCAGTTGGAGTAGGCCGTGCAGAGAGCCCGCCTGCGCTTCGCTGTAGCCCTGGCTCATCAAAATAGTCGGCAGCCAGCCGATGATGACGTAGTAAACCAGAGAGTTCAGCCCGAGGAAGAGCGTCACCTGCCAGGCTAGCGCCGAACGCCAGATCCCACGGTTGTGCATCGCGCCGCTGCTGGAGAGCGCCGTGGCTTTCGATGCTCGCCACTGCGGTAGCCACAGCAGCAGTGCCAGCAGGGGGAAAGCCATGAGTAATAGCAGCGCGCCGCGCCAGCCGAAGCCGCTCAGCGCAATCGGCACGACCAGCGCCGAACCCAACGCGGCAGCGGCCCCCATCGTGACCGAATAGGCGCCGGTCATTTTGGCCACCTGGCCGGAGAAGTCCCGCTTAATCAGCCCGGGTAGCAGGACGTTACCAAGCGCGATCCCGCAGCCAATGACGGCGGTGCCGATAAACATCAGCATGATAGAGGGCAGGGAACGCACGGCGATTCCGGCGCAAATCATCAGCATGGCGATAAACAAGCTGCGTTCCATGCCAAGCCGACGAGCAATGCCAGCCGCCAGCGGCGATACCAGACCAAAGGCTAACAGCGGAAGGGTGGTGAATAGCCCGGTCTGCGCGGTGGTCAGGCCATATTCAGCGCGAATCGCATCGAGCAGAGGAGCCGCGCCGGTAAAAGTCACGCGTAGCGTCGAGGCAATCAGTAAAATACCGACAATCAACAGCCAGCGGCGTTGTGATGAAGCAACAGCGTCAGACATAGTGTTCTCAAACAGAAAATTGAGCGACTACGATACCCGGTTTAGCTCACGTTGAAATCAAGCTAAAATGACATATTATCGCTAAATTCGGACAAAATAATGCTCGGACTCGGTTTAGGCGGCTATCACCCGGACAGTCACGATGACGCGGCGGTGGCGTTTGGTATACAAGTGGTGGAGGGAGAGCAGCACATTCCCGTCCATCAGCACCGTAAGGGGCAGTTGATTCTGGCGCTGCGCGGAGCGATTACCTGCGAGGTGGAGAACGCGATGTGGATGGTACCGCCGCAGTTTGCGGTGTGGATCCCCGGCGAAGTACCGCACAGCAACCGCGCCACGCCGCAGGCGGAACTGTATTTTTTGTTTATTGAGCCGGGAGCCGCGCGGATGCCGGCCCATAGCTGTACGCTGAAAATATCGCCATTAGTGCGCGAGCTGATTCTGACTCTGGCCGAGCGGAATGAAGCCGCACGTCAGACGCCAGAAAGACAGCGTCTGATACAGGTGCTGTTTGACGAGCTGCCGCAGCAGCCGGAACAGCAGCTACAGCTGCCGGTATCCGCGCACCCGAAAATTCGCCTGATGGTCGAGACCATGGAAGCAGAACCGGCACGGTGGCAGACGCTGGCGCAGTGGGCCAGCCGCTTTGCGATGAGCGAACGCAACCTGGCGCGGCTGGTGGCCAAGGAGACCGGGCTTAACTTCCGTCGCTGGCGGCATCAGCTACAGCTGATCCTCGCGCTACAGATGCTGGTGCGCGGCCTGAACGTTCAGCAGGTTGCGCTGTCGCTGGGCTACGACTCCACCACGGCGTTTATCACTATGTTTCGCAAAGGGTTAGGGCAAACGCCGGGGCGCTACCTGGCGGCGCTGACTACGACTTCCCAATAAGCAGCGATACCAGCCCGGCGGCAATCAGCGGCCCCACCGGCACGCCGCGAAACAGCGCCACGCCAAGTACGGTGCCGATCAGCAAACCCGCCACCAGATGGGGTTGACTGCCCATCAGCGTCACGCCGCGCCCGCCAAGCCAGGAGACGAATACGCCGACGGCGATAGCCACCAATGATTTCCAGTTGCCGAATGAGTGGATAAGCGTGCTGGCGGGCAGAGCGCCGCTGGCGATCGGCGCCATGACGCTAATGGTGAGAATGATAATACCGATACTCAGCCCCTGTTTTTCCACCCACGGGAAAAAGGCACTGAGTGGCGTCACGCGGATAATGATCAGAACCAGAATAGAGACGGCGACGGTGGTGTTGTGGCTGATGAAGCCGAGCGCAGGCCAGACCCAGGAGGATCAGCAGGGTGGTATCGAGCATAGAGCGGTAATCCTTGCCAAAAAGAGAAAAAACAACCTAACCGTAGCCCTGGCGAGTCGCTTATATTGACCCCGGTTCAAACCCCGGCATCGTTACGCTTGGCCGGGCTACGTGTTTACATTCCTCTACTGTACGCAAGAAAAGAGCGGAACGCTAATGTGACGTCCGGCACGGGCCCACGTCAACGCAGATCAGGATTGACGGCGGAAGGCAACCAGCTCCGGCTGGGCAATACGCAGGTAGTCGGCGGTGT
>ERZ1026892.200-NODE-200-length-29638-cov-59.704121_pt1 | contig 29638 bp, 23 predicted proteins | sample MGYA00380176_ERZ1026892 | MGnify/ENA primary metagenome ERZ1026892 (study PRJEB33269, sample SAMEA4719812) | human gut metagenome | biome: human-associated habitat; feature: organic feature; material: feces | place: Cameroon | collected 2013-10 ... | reverse complement strand
TGGGAAAATGGTGATTCAAGTGATTTAGACGCAGATATAGATTTGTAATGATAAAGAAAATACTGACATATTGCGCAGAGCAACTCAATAGCTATCTTGGTCGATACTACCATCGACCACAAGGGCTTGCAGAAGTTGGACATATAGGTCAAAGAACAGGAGAAATTCCTAATAAGGTAATCGTTTCATTGGTGAATGTGGAACGAGAAACTGCAGGAGGTATCTCAAACAATGTTCAGACTTATGGTGGCAGCTTCACATCCTCTTCTGCCCCATTCTTGCTGAATCTGAAAGTAATGTTTGCGGCTGTTTTTGAGGAAAAGCAATATGCGGAATCATTGTCAGTATTTTCCAAGGCATTGGCTTTCATACAGTCACAGCAGAAGTTTATGGTTGACAATGTGAAATATACTCTAACTTTGGAAACAGTATCCACATTTGACTTCCATAACATTTGGACAACAATGGGAGGGCAATATTATCCTTCTGTTGTGTGTAAACTCACTGGAGTTGTAATTGATTCCAATGAAATTAAATCAAGCGGTTCAACTGCTCAGAACACAGAAGTACAAACATAAAATTGACAGCATGAGTACATATCGTTCATTATATAGCTTTCGTATAGAGCATGAATACTTTGAGGATAGTAACGGTAATGCCTTGATGTGTTCTGTCCTACCTTCAGCCCAAAAGCTGATGGCGCAACGGGGTTTGCTGTTTCGACAGACTGACGAAAACGAATGGACGATATTGTATGATACGGAAAATGCAGGTTTAGATACCGAATCTGACATCATTGAGTTTGGAGTCTTGATGTCTGAACCTGCATTTGTTTTTTACACCGAATGGCAAAACTTCAATCCAATGGTTGCCTATCAGATAGACTTACCGATTGGAAAGTCCGAAGTTAATGCTACAGACGTGATAACTGAAATAGGAGTGAAAAGGAGTTTTGGAATACCATTTTGCACTATAATGATTCATTTGACAGAAGAGTTATGGCAAGCAGCAAAGAAGGATGTTCCACTGAAGAACACTCTAATATTCAAAACTCCTGAGCGTTTTTGGGAATATGTCTTCATTTGTCAAAATACGAATAGAGAAATATCCTCAGAATGCTTGAAATTGGAAACAGACAAGGAAATACTAACGTTTAAATCATTTGAAAGGACAAATGAATTTGGAAGAAACGCATTCCGCACCGTATCGGAGAAAGCAGTGCCGATGCGGGAACGCTATGACATAAAATTGAATCTGATTGTTACCCACGACAAAGAGCAAAAACAATATTTGCTGAGAAATATAGAGCATCCTATACCAGGTCAATTCAAAAGCAAAGCGGATAAATTGAGACAAGTCTGCTATTTTTAGTAACCAAATGCAAAATGCAATCTGACTACAGATGCTTTTGTTTATCAAAAATCATCAATGCGTATGGCACAAATGAAGACCCCAGGCGTTTACATTCAAGAGAAGAACGCTTTTTCGACAAGTGTTGTCGAGGCCGCAACCGCCATCCCCGCTTTCATCGGAATCACAGAGAAGGCTGTTAATGGTTCGGAATCCTTGGCTAACAAACCTTGGAAAATAACCTCAATGACTGAGTTTGTTCAGTACTTTGGAGGTGCACCAAAACCAGTGTTCAATCTGAGCATAGCCACAGATTCCAACAATGCTTTATATTGCAAAGAAATTGTCGAAGGGCAATACTTTAAGGTGTCAAAGCCTTCTGCCCTTTATACCTTATACTATAACATGGTCATGTTCTTTGCGAATGGAGGTGGAACTTGCTATATTGTATCTGTCGGAACTTATAAAAAGGGAAAAATCGACAATGACAATATAAAATTAGCCTTAGACTCGTTAAAGAAGATTCGTGAGGTAACTTTGATTGTCGTACCAGAGGCTGTTAATACCGCAAAAGAAACCTGCAAGAATATTCAAACGGATGTGATTATGCACTGTGGTGAAATGCAGAATCGTTTTGCAATCTTTGATGTGCATCCAAAGGAAAAAGATGAAGACCCAATGTCGCAACAAATAGAAGACTTCCAAACAGGCATAGGTTCAAATTATCTTTCTTACGGTGCAGCATACTATCCTTATTTGAACACTTCTGTTATAAGTGATAAGGATATTGACGGAACGGTACTCAGATGGGAAACCGCTCCTAAATTGGAATCTGTATTTGGAGAAAACTCTAAACTTCAAAAGTATTTGGATGATTGTTTCAAGATTGAAGAAGGAAAAGAAATCACCGATACAGCGCGCAACAATGCACATAGTGCACTTTTGATAAATTGGGATGAATATAAAAATGCCGCCAACAAGGTTAAGGAATATCTCAATCTACTTCCTCCTTCTGCAGCAATGGCTGGTATATATGCAATGGTGGACAACACCCGTGGTGTATGGAAAGCTCCAGCAAACGTTTCTCTCAATTATGTAAATAGTCCTACAGAGACTATAAGCGACCTTGAACAGGAAGATCTGAATATGCCAATGAACGGAAAAGCGATTAATGCCATTCGTACATTCCCTGGTGAAGGTATTAAGGTTTGGGGTGCTCGCACACTTGATGGAAATTCACAAGACTGGCGTTACATTAATGTACGTCGCACTATGCTTTTCATCGAGGAATCCGTAAAGAATGCAGCCAAGGCTTATGTGTTTGAGCCAAACGTTTCTAATACATGGCTCAATATGAAGTCTATGATTGGTAGCTTCTTAAATGGTGTATGGAAACAAGGTGGCCTTGCAGGTTCTGTTCCTGAAGATGCATATTCTGTTCAAGTTGGACTTGGAGAAACCATGACGCAAGACGATGTTCTCAACGGAATCATGCGTATTACCGTGTTGGTAGCCATTACTCGTCCAGCAGAATTCATCGAGATTACCTTCCAACAGCAGGTGCAAAAGAGTTAAGGAATGATTTAGTAATTGATTAAAAACAAGATATTATGGCAGAGACTGGTGCAACACAAAGCCAAAACACTTGGCCGGTACCTGAATTTCACTTTAGTGTGGAAATTACCAATGTAGGAGTTATTTCATGCAAAGAGGTTTCAGGGCTTGAGACTGAATTTGACGTAATCGAATATCGTGCAGGCGACTCTCCTGAGTTTACAAAGACGAAGCAGCCTGGTCTGCGCAAGACAAGCGACATTACCCTCAAGAAGGGAATCTTCATGAGTGACACCAAGATGTGGGACTACATTGGACAAGTGAAGATGAATACTATTCAGCGTGAGACCATCACCATCAAGCTACTTGATGAGTCTGGAAATCCTGTCCAAAGCTGGCAAGTTGTAAATGCTTGGCCGAAGAAAATGCAAGTAGAAGGCTTCAAGGCAGAAGGTAACAGCGTGGCAATGGAAACTATGACGCTCGCTCACGAAGGAGTCAAACCTATTTAAATTTAGAAGAAAATGTCAGCAAATACCAACAACTGGGCACTTCCAGTGCTATTCCACTTCAGCGTAGTGTTCAAACTGCCAAGTGGTGATGTCATAGCCTCCTTTAGGACGGTAAGTGGCATAGAACAGGTGTTGGAATTGCAACAACAGGCTCAGCAAGGAGACAATGACCTATGGTTGCCAACAGGCGTAAGCCATAGTGACATTGTCCTTGCTCGGGCACTCGAACCTCTCTCTGACAATATCAACACGTGGGTGACTGACTGCATAACCTTCAAGGAAACAAACAAGAAGATAGAGCCATGTACATTGATTATTTCATTGCTTGACGAGCAGAATAATCCGATAAGTTCCTGGGAATGTCTAAGAGCTATCCCATATAAATGGAAACTTGACGATTTGAATGCGGAGAACAGCAGTTTGGCGATAGAAACATTAACACTTAAACACAGTAAACTGAGGAGGATTAAGTAATGCCAATTGTTATCAAGGAAATCAGGGTGAATACAGTGGTGGAGAAAAAAGTCATCACTCACCAAGAAATATCAGAGGAGATTTATCACAAGATAAAGAATGAGATATTAGAAGAACTCGAATGCCATGTAGATGAAAATCCACAGGATAAGAGGAAAAACAATCGCTAACATTTGTAGCTTATGGAACATCTTATCATACAAGCATATTCTGATGACAAGTTCAGAAGCAAGCAAGGTGGACAGATAACGATTTTACTGAATCCTGAAAATGTCAAGACAGGAAAGAGAATACGTTACAATAAAGACAAGCAACTGGGAGCGATCGGCAAGAACAATATCTTTGATAGATATGACTCAGAAAACCTCTCATTCGATTTTACCATTGACTGTACAGGTGCTGTTGAAGGAACACTACAAAGCGATACTGCTACCGCCAAGGTCAAAGAGATAGAGGACAGCGTATATTGCTACAATAGCGAACTACACAGACCGTCCTATGTAGAAATCGTTTATGGCTCGGTTATGTTCAAGGGACAGGTCGCCAAGATGAACGTAGATTATTCTTTGTTCAATGGCGCAGGCGATGCACTTAGGGCAAAAGTTGGAATGGAGTTCGTTGGCTATATGGCAAGCGATGAGGAACGCAAGAAATATCCCAAGAACTCTCCTGATATGTCTCGTCTCATAACAGTCAAGGATGGTGATACGCTTGCCAAACTTTGCTACGAGACATACGGTGATTCTACTTTGGTTGCGCAAGTGGCAAGATTTAATAATCTCAACGGATTCAGAAACATTCCAGCAGGAACAGAACTTCTGTTTCCACCATTGAGAAAAAGTCAATAATATAAACATATAAGGAATATGGCAGACTCTCCATCAAAATACAAGGACAGAATCGTTGCATGGACTATCAATTGCGACGGCAAGGCACTGGACGACTCCTACAAGTTGGTTTATGCCCAAGTACATCTTGCCATCAATCGAATAGGAAAGGCTACATTGAAGTTCTATGCTGGCGATATGGACAAGCAGACTTTTGATGAGACTGATGCCAATTCTTTCAAACCAGGAACTGCCATACGCATTGATGTTGGCAACATTGACAAGCAAAATACAATCTTTGAAGGTGTTATACTTGAAATAGGTATAAAAATGGGGCGAAACTCACGCTCCATGATGATAGTGGAATGTAGGGATTATGCTTATCATGCGACACAAGGACGTAAAAATCGGATATTCGAGAAAAAGAAGGATTCGGAAATAATAAAGGACGTTTTGAAAGCATACGGTACGGTAAATGTCGATGCAACTTCCTATCAACATCCCGAAATGGTACAATATTACTGTTCCGATTGGGACTTCGCCTTGTCGAGGGCTGATGCCAATGGATTATTTATTTATACAAGAGGAAAAGAAATAAACGTCTTTAAGCCTAAGGTAAGTGGGAAGCCAGTACTGACCGTTACTAATGGCGTTGATTTAATAGACTTCGATGGCGGACTTTCGGGCAGTGAGCAATATGGCAAGTATGAGGCTGTTTCTTGGAATCCAGCCACGCAGAACCAAGTGAGGCAAACTGCATCTGCGCCAACTTTGAACGAACAAGGCGACATCACCATCAAAAAGTTGGCAGGAGATGATAGTCAAATATTGCAAACTGATGCCCCTCTCGACAAGAACGCCCTAAAGCAATGGGTTGACAGCCAAGCGCTGAAAGCTGGATTGGCAAGATACCACGGTTCGTTCAGCTTTTATGGAGCTGCCGAAGTCGTTCCTGGATGTATCATAGAGCTAAAGGGATTGGGTAAGCGGTTTAATGGAAAAGTCTATGTGGGTTCTGTGACGCATACGATAGAACGGAATGAATGGATTACAAAGGTAGGCATGGGAGTTCCTGCCAACAACATAACAGACGAAGCAGATGTGATTGCTCCTACCGCCGCAGGATTTTTACCGGGAATGGAAGGGCTTCACATTGCGGTGGTCAAAAAACTTGATGGTGACATATCCAAGGAATGCCGCATACAGGTAGAGTTGCCATGGATGGATGGCGAAAAGAAATTGCTGTGGGCTCGCCTTTCGTCAGTATATGCCACCAATCAGTCGGGAATCCTCTTTCTTCCCGAAATAGGCGACGAGGTGGTTGTGGGATTCATCAACAACAATCCCAATTACCCGATAGTCCTTGGAGGGATGTACGGAAGCAAACACACTCCTCCATTTGGATATGAGGCAAAAAACAATATAAAGGCGATTGTGACTCGTTCAAAGATGTCTGTTGAGTTTGACGAGGAAAAGAAAATTATAACAATTCAAACGCCTGCAAAGAATACGATAGTGATGAGTGACGAGGGAAAATCCATCTCTGTTACAGACCAAAACAAAAACAAGATGGTCATGGACAGTAATGGTATAGAACTTAGCTCTTCAAAAAATATAAAACTGACAGCGAAAGGTAACATTGCACTGAATGCAGCCGGAAAAGTCAGTATAGATGCAAAATCGGATGTCGATATAAATGGAACAAACGTAAAGGTTACAGCCAAAGTCGGTGCGAAGGTCAAAGGCAATGCTACGGCGGAACTTTCAGCTTCTGGTCAGACCACTGTCAAAGGCGCAATGGTAATGATAAACTGATAAAGATATGCCAAATGCTGCAAGATTAACAGATATGCACACCTGTCCGATGCAGACACCAGGACTTCCTCCTGTTCCGCATGTAGGCGGTCCGATTATTGGACCAGGAGTGCCAACGGTACTGATAGGAAAACTTCCTGCAGCCGTTATGGGCGACATGGCTACTTGCGTTGGGCCGCCCGACACTATCATTAAAGGTTCAACAACAGTGATGATAGGTGGTAAACCAGCTGCAAGGATGGGCGATACAACAGCACATGGGGGTAGCATCATCATGGGTTGTCCTACAGTTATCATAGGTGGTTAGAAATGATTAAATGGATACTAGATATGACAGATACAAAAACGTTCTTAGGAATAGCATGGAACTATCCTCCACGCTTTCAAGGTGGCGGAAGTTCGCAACCCACTGAGATGGTTGCAAACGAGGCTAATATTCAGCAAAGCATTATGACCTTGTTGAGTACAATGCCTGGAGAAAGAGTACATCGTTATGAGTATGGTTGTCCCATTAGGGAATACGCCTTTGAAATGATGACGGCATCCACAAGAACGATGTTACGAGACCGAATAGAACAGTCGATAATTCTGTTTGAGCCAAGAGTGATAGTCAATCGGATTGATTTCGAGGAGAAACAAGACGAGGGGAAAATGAATATCCTCATAGACTATACAATAAGGCAGACGAATCGACGAACCAATATGGTTTATCCATTCTATTTTGTAGAGGGAACAGATTTAGTAAACTTATAAAAATAAGATATTATGAGCATAAGAAAAATTATCTATACAGCAATGGCTCTTATCACTATGGGCTTTACAGCATGTACGCAAAATGAAGATATGGCTCCAACGCTGAAAGGGCAGGAAATCAATGCCACTTTCTCTGTTGGAGGTATGCAGACTCGTGTCAACACATTGGGACATGGTGACAATTGGGAGAATGGTGACCTAATAAGTGTACTGCAAATTTACGGCGATGAATCAACACGCACAGGCAAATATCAATATATAGAAGAAAATGGACAAGCACGTTGGAATTCAGTCAAAACAATTCGTTGGGAAAGAGAGGAAAGATGCGAATTGATTGCTTGGTATCCTTCTGATATAACCAATCCTTTTATCTATAATTTACATCCTGACCAAAGTGATGAAGACCTTTTGAAAAGGGCAGATTTAATAAACGGCTATTGGTACGGTATCCCTAGAATTTATGTAGATATTCCTATGAAGCATCGTATGTCTATGGTTACAATAGTATATCATGTCGGTACTGCAGATTATCCAAATAAGGATATTAGTAACCCACAAGTGTATTCTAAGCACACCCGTGTTTCTTTTGATAGAGGCCTAGAGCAAAAGCAATTTGTCATGAGTTCACCCACAGGTAATCCTAATTGGGTAAATGCTTGCTTGCATGACGGTAATATGTTTTCTGCAATCGTTATTCCTGGTTCATACGTTAAAGATGAAGTCTTCTTGAAATTCAAAATAGGCGACAATAATTTCAATGTAAAAATGAAGACTCCTACTGAGTTTAAAGAAGGCAAGCGCTACACCTATAAACTCGATGTAGGAAAAGACAAAGTGGAACTAACCCAAATCAGTGTAGATGATTTGACTGGTTGGACAAATGAAGATGATCTCAAATAATTGGAGGAAAGAATATGAAAAAGATATTTCAATACATCATGCTGGCTGTCGTTACTATAGTAATGGCGTCATGCACAAGTGATATAGAAGAAACAACCGCAACAACAGGCAAGAGCAACGTACAGTTGGTTGTTGGTGAATTTCCGGCATTCGGAGATTCACAGACTCGTGCTATTGGTACACCTGATCCGGGCAAGACTTCATGGGCAGAAGGAGACGAGTTGCTTCTGAAGATGACCAGTAAGACTTTAGGGACTAAGTATGCTACTTTTAAATATAATGGCAGTAGCTGGGAATTGGCAAGTGGCGAGCTTTCTTATAAAATAGACGAAGTGCCAATCTTTCCTCATGTATATTATGCCCCTAACTACAAATGGGAAGCCGGCGAATTAGTTTTGAAAGAAGGTAAGGTTGCTGGAACGGATGAATACATCGAGGGAAAAGCCCAAATCACTGGTAATGGTCAGGGTATAAATGTATCTTTTGCCAAGACAACACGCAATTATTCACGCTTGCGCATTGCAACGAATCCTGCTATAAATCAAGGGAAGCCAATTACTGTGACTGTCAAGAATTTTGCTCCAGCCAACATATTAGACAATATAAACTGCACCTATACCCTTACGCCTGATGCTAAAGGGAATGTGTATTTATATGGTCATTTCACTTACTACTCAACTGTTTCTGTAAAATCTGGAGAGTACTCTTTAGTGGATTATGAGTTTGACCAGGTAACCAAAGATGGCATAAGCTATGCGCTGAATGCCTATGCTATTGATGCCAATAACATGACTGCTACAGAAATAGAAAACGTTATTAAGAAAGAATTGACAGAAGGAAAAACTGACATTAAGCTCATTCTTGCACCTAATGCAGGCAAAGAAGTTTTTGATGCTATTCGTGAAGCCTTGAATGGTGGAACAGATGGTAGCATTGACCTTTCCTTGATAGGATGCAAGGAAATTCCTGCAAATGGTTTGAACAATGAAGCAGGAGAATTAGAGCCTTTAAAGTCTATTTTTTTACCAGATGTGACAACGTTAGGTAAAAGGGCTTTGATTTACTGTGAAAACTTAGAAACAGTAAATGCTCCAAAGGTTACAGCTATAGATCAACAAGCTTTTTACAGTTGCCAAAGGCTAGAAAAAGTTATACTGGGAACACTTACCGATGTGCGAGGAGAAGTATATTCTGAAGATGGTATTTTTAATGGTATTGACAAATTAAGCAGTAATACAGATTTGTATTTGCCAGAAAGTCAGGAAATCATGCAAGGTGAGTTTGACGAGAATAGCAATCAATATATTTGGAAGCCTACGGGTGAAAATTACTTTGCCATCCCTGACAGTAAAATAGGTATATTCCTCGGCTATAAATTTAGGTCAGTAAAGAGTTGGTGATGATAATATACATTAGTAAATACTGTTACAGTATAGTTTTTCTATATATTATTTAAGTACAAATATTCGTAAGAAATGTATCGTATGAAAGTCATTAAGAAATACAAACCTCAACTTTCCAGAACTCTACAAAAGCCAGAACGTCCTTTAAAAACGTGTATAGATAATGGAGTCATAAAATATAGTTCATGGGGATCAAGATTGTCACTATATGATTATATTGAACATACTCATTGTGTTTATCCGAATCAAATTATACAGAGATGTGTAAGATGTGCCCAAAATTTTAGACATATTTCAAATAATATTGTAAATAATGTCCATGCGAACTTTAACAATCGTACTGTTGGTGTTTCTGAAAATTTTTTTGCTATCACACCTATGTTACGTGGAAATAGACAACGGTTAAGAGCCATAAATGCAAGTGGCAACAGAATTGAAGCACCGGCTGTTCCAAATGCAGATTTTAGAATAGGAAATCATGCAGAAAGAAAACTAATATTCCATGATGTAGGGCGCAGAAATATTGGAGTAAATAGGGCTATTTGTCAAAGCTGTGTGAACGCTATATGTACAGATTATCCACAGTTAAACCATGTGTCAGAACCAGGGGTCACATACCTGGTAACACCTTTGGCATTGATAGGTGTGGCACATTAAAACTCACACAATAAATAAAGCATTTTTGGACAATGAAAATTTCGTATGAAAAGAATAGGGTCTTGTGCAATGAAGTTGATATTGGCAAAAATCAACTTCAATACTTTCATGCTCTTAAATCTGACTGGTATGAGATATTTCATTGGATAATGTCACCAGATGACTATAAAGACCACAATGAAAATATCTCTGCCTTATGGCACAATCATGTCCTTACAGTTCTGTTGGATATTCGCCATAAAAATCTGAAAGAGTATGCAGTCTCATTTGCCAATGGTTGCGGTACGACTTTGCAGAATGAATATACAGAAGACCTTCGAAGCAAGATAGAGGGATGGATTGGTAGGTTATCTATCTATTTGAGCAATGCCTATACAGAAGGTATGCCAACACCTGCTGTTCATATTGCCGAAAGTATAAAAGAGCAACTTGAAAAGTCTCTCCCGATAGCAAATTCATCTCCTCGTAAGCGTAACTTCATACAAAGAATGTTAGACGAGAATAATCGTCCCTATTTCTCGATGCTCGGTGTTGTTGCGGATATTCAGTCGAAGTTCGACTTTTATATGGACCAGATAGAGAATAGCGGTGATATGGATGCTGCCCAAGCACTGCTTCTTACTTTTGTACGAAACTACTGCCGCATTGTGAAACGGTTTAATCATAAGTTTGCGGAATTACCAAGTTTCTATCTTCATGAGATATTAAAGGCGACACCGAAAAATGCTATTCAAGATAGTACATACGTTATCTTGCATCCAAATACGGAGATGGTAAACAAGACGTTTTCACTTCCAATGGGTACACGTTTTGTTGCAGGCGAAAGTACGGAAGGAAATACGCTGTATTATTCTCTTGCAGAAAAAGCATATGTTGTTCCAACCATACTCGAATCTGCACGTACTCTGTTTCTACAAGGAACAAGAGTAATCACTGCTCCTATAACCATTGAAGGTAAGGATAATGGCGTGCTCTTCAAAAATAACAATCCTGCCAACGAGCAGCAAGAGTTAGGTTGGGCTATAGCCTCTCCTATGCTATTACTTGCAGAGGGGACACGAAATGCGTCTCTTCGCTTTATGATGGCAGGAAGAATGGATTTGGCGCAATCGATTGCAAGCAACACCACATTTCGTTTGTTTACAAGCAATGAGGATGGTTGGACAGAGAGAGAACTTTCTGTTGTTTACAATAAGCAAGAAGAATGTCTGTTGTTTACATTTACAATTGCAGATGGAGATAATCCTCTTTCTGTTTGTAGCAAAGACATTCATGGTATAGATACGGCATATCCTACAGTACGCATACTCATCAATGATTTGCCTATCAACGTTACAGAAATGGCAAGTGTCCTGTTTAGGGATATTCAAATAAAGGTAGAGGTTTCAGACATCCGTACTTTTAGCCTGTATAGTGAAGTTGGCGAAATGGACTCCACACAACCATTCTATCCGTTTGGTACAACAGGCGAAAAAGGTTCGTGGTTCATTTTCGGTAATGAAGAACTGGCAGCGAAGAAAATTCAGAGCGTGGTTCTGAAAGGAACATGGAACAAAATACCTGATGGTGGCTACACCTTATTATATAAAGACTATGACTTAGAGCAGCCTATAAAAAATGGCAGTTTTAAGGCTATCTGCGAATGGCAGGAAAATAGTCAATGGAATGTTTGCGGCAACTCCCCTATTCAACTGTTTGAAACTGACAAGAACAGAAATGTCAAGGAAGATGTGGAGTTGACATTAAATATTGCTGACAATTCACTATTGGGAACAAACGACTCGTATGCTTATACCAAGAAGGCAAACGGATTCTATCGCATACGGTTGAGTGAGCCAAGCATTGGCTTTGGCATGGATGTATATCGCAAGCAATTTGCAGAGATCATGGTATATAACAGCAAGGCTAAGGAAAGAAATCAGAAACCTGTACCAAACATGCCTATAATGCCGATGCTTGCAGATACAACATTGTCTTATACGGCAGTAGATTGTTTAGGTGAAAAAGGTACATTATATAGAATCAATGATGCCAATGGATATGAGAAAGTTGAGTTGGAAAATGGCAATATACCATTACTTCCCGACCTTGGCAAACATTACGTATATCTCAATCTTACAGAAATAGACCATGTTAAGCAAATTAGGTTCTATTTCAATCTGCGGTATGCGAAATATGGTAGTCGTATAGGTTCTGTCAAAGATAGTGGCGCATCCGTTATAGAGTATAATAATTGTGGTGAAAGCCAATGGAAACGTTTCCCATCGGAGTGTATCTTGCAAGAAGACACAAACGGATTGACACGTAGTGGATTCATGGTGCTAAACACTTATGACAACACTAACAATTGCCTGTTTACAAGTAACGAGGTTTGGATTAGAATTGGTTTTGAAAATGATGTAGCTCCCAACAATATCATTGTTGATGGCATCTATCTGAACTGTTTCAAGGTGCAATGTGAAAATGGTGATGGTAGACAGCTACCAGCGGATTCAATATCTGCCTTGGCTATTGAAGATCCAAGGGTGTTGGAAGTAAGTCAACCTATGGATGGCTTTGGTGGAAAACTTGCCGAAAATGAAAAAGCGATGTCGATAAGAACTACTACTCGCATATCAACCCGCAATCGTGCCTTGAATGGCTGTGATTATGAGAAAATGATATTAGAGCGGTTTGATGACATCGAAAAAGTTTGTTGCATACCTGTGGCTAAAGATAGCAGTGATGTCCGTATAGTTGTGTTCCCTCATCCCGAGAAGCGTGTGTTGCCACAGTTACCAAATTGGAAATTGGCAGAGATAGAACAATATATAAAGAGTTTTGTTTCACCTTTTGCTAAGATCCGAGTGGTTAACCCTACATACGAGACGATAACAATCAACATGACGGCTATATTAAAGAAAGATGGTGATGCAGATGAAGCGCGGAGGAGACTATACAGACGTATCTACAATTTCTTTGTGCCGTGGTTCGTCAAGGCGCAACTACCAGAACTCGGCAAACGCTACTCGTATGAGGAACTGAAAGCATGGTTGGTGAATGACGAAGGTATAGAGCGTTGTGTCTCTTTAACTATCGAAGGAGGACACAATAAGTCATCTTATGATGCCAAGGGTAAACTCGAAGATGTGTATTACCTCAGTAGTACTGAAAGCGGTATCCTTTATCCCAAGGATATAAATATCACAATCACCGATGCTGGTGAAGGAATTGAAGATTCAAGTATTGGTACAAACTTTATAATTGGTTAGAGTATGAGCGACAACAAGAAAAATAGAGAAGAACTAAAGAACTATTTCCGCAAAGGAAATGTTCCGACAGAAGAGCATTTTGCGCTTCTGATAGATTCTGTGGTCAACATCGTAGATGACAAACCGTTGTTTGCTACTGATATGCCGGAGAATGAATCTCTAAAAGAAGAGAATACAGAAGAGAGGATAAAGCCTGAGCAAGCAAGTGAAACTTCGGTTGATGCGTACTTGACTATACCGGCAGATGGGGATTGGTATCAATTACCTGTAGAGTCCGCTGTAGATAAAGAAATTGATGGCTGCAGAATCTATCGAGTTTATGCTTCATGTTACAATAAACGAGATGATTCCTATGACCTGTGCGTGGCGACAGCCTCACATTGTAGTGGTAATGATAGAAAAATCCTATCACCACAAAAACATTGGTGGGGATGGTCGGGAAACATCAAGATACGTTGGTATTATAAAGATGACCAACTATTTCTACAAATACGAAGTAAAGGAGATAAAAAAGGAGTGAAGGACATAGCGTATCGAATAGAGAAAATTTGGAACTTCACAAATAGTGTATAACCCATAAACTATACGACAATGAGCGACAATGGTATATATATTAGCAGGCAGTCAGAAGATGAACTCTATGCCGAATTGCAAAAGAGAACCATTCAAGAAATACAAGGACTATCTGGGGATGTGTGGACTGACTTCAATCCACATGACCCAGGTGTGACCATTGCAGATGTTGCCAATTATGCCTTGACCGAATTGTCGTATAAGCTTAGTTTTAAACTGGAAGACTATCTTTCAGATACTAATGGCAAATATTCCATTCAAAAGTATGGTTTGTTTCCAGACAATGAAGTATATCCTACCTCACCTGTAACTACGGATGATTATCGTAAGTTGATTCTTGCACATTTCCCTGCTGTGGAAAATATTGGTATTGAAACAGACTGTGAGCATGGAATATATCATGTCCGTTTACGTTTGTCTCCGTTTTTCAAAGGTACTGACATTACAAAACGAGTAAGATGTTTTTTCCACAAACATCGTAACTTATGTGAAAACATAGGTGAAGTGAGTATCGTTGAGCCTCAAAACTTATTATTTAGTGCTGATATAGAACTTGAAACAGACGTGGATGCTATCGACGTATTGGTGCAGGTTTTCCATACTGCCATGTCCTATATTGCTGGGGCAGTGAAAATAGAGGCAAAGCCACAAGATGATTTCGCTGTACTAAGTCCTGATGAGTGGTATGACGGAGCCGTTGAGGATGTCCGTGTCAGTATTCCTACGCAAAAGAAAACTGAAACGGAACTGTATCACATATTGATGGACATTAAGGGAGTTAAAAACTTCAAGACTTGTTATTTCTATGAAGATACTCCAGACGGAATCTGTGAATACCGCAGGAAAAATGATTTTAAGGGAATTTATAAGTTGGAAATTCCCAACGACCTTAGTCTCATAAAGGTTAGAGTGGGTAATGAAACGGTTGCAATAGATTTCAACCGTTTCAAGGAGAAGTTACGTGCTTTCTATTTTACGAAGAGTACATCAAGAATGCGTTTCTACTTACAGGAACACAAAACTAAAGATGGAAGTTGGGAGAACTGCCCAACAGAAAGCTTGCGTGAAGCTACATACAGAGACGTATATGAGCATTATCCTCTGGAAAATGACCTTCCACGTTGTTACAAGACAAGCGAAAAGGACTTCACTAAAAATATGACCAATGAAGAAAAAGAGGATGTAAAGAACTTTGGTAGTTATCTTGCTTTGTTCGATAAAGTCATTGAAAGAGGTTTAGGAGAATTAGATAGCGTGAAGACTTTGTTGTCCTTGCGTGAGGATGGTGTGAACACAAAAATGAAACTACGTTATCTTGATTTTCTTGATAACCTGTATGGTGTAGATAGCGAACAAAAGTGGCAATACGAGTTTGGCAGTTATGGTGAGATGGAGACAGAGATGATACGTCGCAGAATGAAATTCTTGCAAGCATTGCCAATTCTGACTCGTGACCGTTTCAAAGCTATGGATATAATGGATGAACGGTCAGTAAAAAATGTTGCTGTCATAAAGCAATATGTATCACTTCTTCTTGGATTTCGGAATAACGAGCAAGTGTCCGTTGGTAATGTGTTGCCAAGCCATAATCTAATCATTATGGGGGAAAGTAGTAAAGGCAAGCATTTTAGAGACAAGCTCAACTCTATGCTGATAGATGAGAAGATGCTTGATGAAGAGTCGGTTATGCCTATCATTCCAAACAAGGCTCCATCTACAGAAAAAGAAAAGCAGTTGCGATATAAATATATACGTAAGAATCTACCGATATTCAACACGAATTTCATCAGTGGTGGATTATTCCGTAATGGAATCAATCTCAACAATTACAAGATCGTGGAACTGGAGCGTGAGTATTTATTGGTATTCCGCAATGAGGAAGATGGTGAATGGATGAATCTTGGACGTTCAGAAGACAAGGAAAAACTGAATGGCTGGGCGAATACACTATGTCGCTATTTACAAGAATTGAATAATCTTTGCGAGGCGATGTATGTGATAGAAAAAAATCTTTTCATTCCCTCAGAACCATTTACGGTGACTATAGTCTTTACAGGTTGGACAGCAAGGACTCATTCTCCTCAATTCCGAAACAAATGCTTGCAATTGGTTCGTTCCTTACTTCCTGCACACCTAAAGATGGAAGCTTATTGGTTAGGAGCGCAACAAATGCAGTATTTTGAAGAGTGTTACCATTTGTGGCGTGACGGACTTGATGGAAGCAACACCTCTGAAGTTCAGAAAGGCTATCAAAGTTACATGATGAAAATACTGGCTACAGACTTTACTGTTGGGGGCAATATCGAAGAAGATACAGATAAAAATAAAGGAGATACATAATGATACATGTAGGCAAAATATCATTCCATTTCAAGATGGCGGATGAGCAATTCGCCAAAGGACTTTATGCGAATTGGAATGAGTTTTGCCAATCTTGTTTTACAAAAATATTAGAGGAATGTCTTGGTAAATATGATAACAAAGATTCATATATAGAGGTTGATACTCTAAACTTAAACATTGGCTCTATTGAGCAAAAGGACTTCTATTCTGAGTTTCCTAAGCGTTTGCGTACAGAACTGGAAAGGATAATACTGTCAATTTCTTTAAATGATAATCCTTCTTCTGTCCAAAGGAAACGTTTGGACAATCTGATTCATTACTTAAAATATGGATTCTGTCTTCCAGAATGGAGTATGCATGATTTTGACCTTTTTGAAGATCTTATGTTTTTCAAAAATGAAGAATCAGTATTTGGGTTATGCTTTAGCGCATCCTATTGCTTTGAGCGGTTAACAAGACAGCTTGACAAGTGGCAGTTAAATATATTACTTACTCATTGGTTTGTCGGAAAAGATAGTGAACACAATCAAAATATAGTAGTTTGGACTATTCAGAATTTTGATTGTATGCGTTTTCTGCAGGGATATGTTACGGACAATCCATTATTGGCAAGGCATATACCACGTCAGTTTGTTGATGTGAATGAAAAAACTGGATGGAATCTGATTTTGTCTTGGTTGAAATCTACAGCATTTGGATATTACGAGAAACAAAGATGTCTTGCTGTGATTTTAGACACAAGCCCCCAGCTTGTTCTTCGCTTCATTCGTGAAACGACAGAAGACAATATAAAGGATTTGGCATTATTGCTTGATTCAGAGAGTGTTCATAGTATTATTGTTGCAGAAACGGAAAGTCATGCTGATGTTGATATTCCAGAATATTGGCATCATCTATATCTGTGGTTAATAGAATACTATCCATTCAATGGCGTGGCAATGTTTGGTGACAAGCAACATTTTATCATACACTTACATGAACGATTCTTGTTTTTTATCCGCAAGCGTTCTGTATATGCATACCTTTCAAAAGGAGAACTTACCATGCGCTTTTTATTGGAAGTGTTTGGTACTGATTATTGTTATGACGTATTGAACTTGCTATATCATAATCAAGCGTTGAACAAGGATGGCTCACCAATTAACTCTGATTATTTCAGTCGTGAGATTTACGAGATTCTACTAAAGTTGTCGCTTTTAAAAAGTGAGGAGAACTACAATAAAGAAATTACAGATAATTATAATGAATTAGATAAAAACGATGTTTTTGTTGATGTAGGTGACTTTTTGAAAATGATAAAGCCATTTGAGACCTGGTTAATGGACAACATGATTAGCATAGTCCAGAAAAGAGAATTCTTGACTTTGCTAATTATGACGCAACCGCAGCAGGTGCTTTGTTGGCTAAAAGAAGTCAAAAACATAAACGTCTTAGAATTTTTGCTACAGGTTGTGAGCACAGAAAATGTGTTCACATTGGTTTCTGTTGTATCATATAATGAATATTCATTGCTTTCGTCCATATATTCATCCCTTAATGAAGTAGCAAAAGAAATACCATGGATGTGCAAGATCGGTATTGTAGATTTGAAGAATATTTACATGAATTTGGTTGCATATTGGCTTGTTTCAGACAATTCTATTCGTGGAATGGAATTGATAACGGAAATCGTATGCAATATCTATACAGTTATCTATAAAGGTGTAAGCTTTGATGGATGGAATAAAACAAGAAAAGACAAAGACACTTCTTATGCAATATCTGAAGTGCTTACTGTATTGGCGAGAAAAAATATAATAGATGTAGCTTATACTGAATATATTCCTACATTTTTCACATACGACACATCCAATGATGTCAAGGTTATCGTTGCCAATATACATGCTATCATAGAGAACTCCTCCTTGTCTATATTAGCAAAACGCAATCTTTTATTATTGTGCTTAGATGCATATACTGGCAAAGCGGAGATTATATTCAGAACGTTAAATGAAAAGGGAATATTGACGCAGGTCATTGAGTTGCTTGACACAACAGTGTTGAGAACGATAATTGTGGAAATGGCAGAAGACGTAATAAAGATTGGTTCCTCATCATCATTCGTACTCTTTGTTGATTGGCTTGTTTTGCATGTTTCTGATGTGGCATCAATTTGTTCTGTTTCAAAAACTGTTCTCATTCAAAGAATTATAGAGCAATTAATCAAAAATGAATGGCACATTGAAACAGTAGAAGAACTTGTGCCGTTTACTAAGGATAAGCTTATTCCTAATGGTCAAAATAAAGATATTACTTTTTCTTTGACATTTATAGCAAATATTGCTTGTGTTGAAAATGTTTACAATGTGATGGAAAAGATAATACGTTTGTATAATGCGACCAATGTGTATTCTCTTTTATCATTAGGGAATAACAATACAATTGCAGTATTGTTTGCTCGTATGCAGGAGTATTTAAGAGGGCAGAATATTTGTATTGATACTTCATATAATGCCGCTCGAATAGCATTTGAAAAAAGTTTGAACGATAAGTATTTACTGACTGAGTGGATACAAAGTTCAGATTACAATGTTCCTATGAAACGGCAGGTGTTGGCTTGGTTAGCAGAGAATGCACCACAAACCTTTATGAGTTTGTGGCAAATGTCTCTGACTGAGAATACCTTTTCTATTTGGAACGACATTGTTGATTTCCAAATGCTAAAGGAAGTGTTCGTATCGGTAGATATAAAAATAGCTAAGGCATTTGTTCATATCGGAAATGTAATCTATCAATGGGTAAATAAAAACGCATTATTAGCAGGGTCTTTGTCAGCAGAGAGTCTGTTAACATTGCTGATGCTTCAATATGTGAATAAATGCTTACTTGTTGGTAAATTCTTGACAAACTTTAAAGATATTGCAGGATTCGTCATATCTTGTTTGGAAAAGAATATCATTATGCAAAGTGGTCTTGCAGGTATAGAAGCAAGGGTTCTAAAAGATTTAGAGAAACATCTTGTTGATACTAAGAGTTACGAAAAGCAGATGACATTAAGAGCAAATGCAGATTGCTTAAATGAAAATATAGTATTATCGAGAAACGTCTCTTATAAGGGAAAGGCTAATATTGAATTGGACAATATTAATCATTTTGCGACTAAGTGCCTTATTCTTTGCAATGAAGATTTTGAAATGTTGGCAAAATGGTTGTCATCTTCAGAAGTGAGTGACACAGAAAAGAGACACCTATTGCGTCATTATACTCATTGGCAACAATTTGTCTTTTGGGATTTTGTTGAATATATGTATGCTTCCGATACTTTTGAGGTGCAGAAGCTTAGTGAATGGATAGATATTGAAGATTGGCTAATACTTATAGCCCGAATATCCTATTCTTGGGCTGAAAGTTTGAAACAGTTGACTGAGAAATTGCAAATATCTGATATGGTATCAGAAAAACTAATCTCTCATGCTTTTGTCTTATTTGTAGCAAGACATGGCAAGGATGATTGGTATAATTACAAGATTATGGATATTGCGAAAGATTATATCGTTGGACTGAAAGATGTTGCTGAACGCAACGGACTTAAAGAAGAGTCAGTAGTCTTGGAACAAGTTGTAATAAACATCCTTTCAGAATTAAAGATTAGCGATATTGAAGAAGTCGATTTAGAATCAATGCCAAAACCAAATTATTTACCAATAGGTAATGCTGGCTTGTGTTTATTCGCTCCATGGCTACTGCGTTTGTTCGGCATGCTTGACTTATTAAATGAGAAAAAAAATGAGTTTAAGAATATAGATGCTAAAGTTCGAGCAATATTTATACTGCAACGACTTGTTACTGCGGAAGTGCGACTCTATAAAGAAACAGAGTTAGCTTTCAATCGACTTTTAGTTGCTTGTCCTTTCAATGTTCCTTTGCCAAAGAATATTGAATTGACACAAAAAGAAGTTGAGACGATAGAATCAATGTTGTCTGGAGTAAAAGCCAATTGGATAAAGTTAAAGAATACTTCTGTCGGTGGATTCCAGAGAAGTTTTATTGAAAGAGACGGATTTTTGGAACAACAAGATAAGAAGTGGGTGTTGACTGTTGATAACAAAGCTTATGACATATTGCTGGACTCACTACCATGGTCGTATAAGACAATACGCCTACCATGGTTGAAAAAGCCAATCTATGTTAAGTGGCGGAATAAAGAAGAGTTTGATAATGAATAATATTAATCTGTAAAATAAGAAGTTATGAAAGCAGAAAGAACATATAAGAAGCAAACACCACGTACAATAATACAAAAGGTTCCGAGAAAAACAAATGCTGGTAACATGAGACACCCAAATGGGCGCCTTGCAGCTTCGAGAATATTAAGAAGTAACATTTATAAAAACAAAAGAAGCCAATACAAACCTATGTTTGCACACTGGGGATTGGGAAGAGAAGCTCAGCATATCATCCCATATGCTGTATGCTTAAAATATGGAATTAATGAAAATTTAATAAATGATGCTTGTAATGGCATAATGCTTCCTAGTGGCAGAAAAGGAACTAATAAAAGGTATTCGGAGCAAATACTAAGCAGAACTTTATATTATTTTAAAAGAAATAAGAATTTTATTCGAGCAAGTCATATTAAAAAGGGAATAGCTCATAAAAATTACAATACGGTTGTTCATGATTTTTTAGAAATTTTGCAGCAACATGGAGTTGATATAAAATTGAACTTTAAAAAAATAGCTTTAACAATTCGCTTGGCAACAAAACAGTTGGATGAAACTCAAGCTGTTGACGATTTAAAATTGCATACAATAATAGCGACATGGAATTTATGGAAAAATGAAAAAAATGTTGAAGTATTAAGCCAAAATTTGTCACGAAAAGGGAAACCTTCAAAACATTGGCATTTTGGTAGTTCTTTTGTTGCTCAGAATTCCATCATGACACAAATGAAAAGAAATAAAGGTAGGATAATGGTGGATAATCGTTCTACTTGTAAACAGCAGAACTTTCAATATAACAGTACTGGACTTCCTGATAATTTGAAAGCAGGTATAGAGAATTTAACTGGCTTTTCTATGGATAATGTCCGAGTGCATTATGCTTCAAACAAGCCTGCAGCTTTTCAAGCTTATGCTTATACGCAAGGAACAGACATTTATGTAGCACCAGGTCAAGAACGTCATCTTCCACATGAGGCATGGCATGTGGCGCAACAGATGGCAGGGCGTGTTGCACCTACGACTGAGATAAACGGAATGCCTGTAAATGATAATGCTGCTCTTGAACATGAAGCTGATGTTATGGGAGCTAAGGCAAATAGTTATTAAAACATATTGGTATGAATGAACATATAGAATGGTTTGAAGCCGTATTAAACGTTGCTATTGGGGTATATTTTCAACACCAAGGTTTTGAAGATCTGTCAATGGACTGCGTAAAACAACCTACAGGGAAGTGGTTGGAGAAAATGACAAATCATCCAAATATAACATTTGAGGAAAGAGTAATCATTATGCTTGCCTTGATGCCACATATCAAACCACAAGCACTTGATTGCCTTTTTCTCCAAAATGGAGCATTGGATAGACCATTTACCCAATTCGGTGGTTGGAAGGGATTGTCACATGGTGGATTCCTTCCAACTGGGGAAACTGCGGTTTTTATAATTGCAGGTGATGATCCTGTTAAACGTTGCAATGTCATTCGTATGTTTCAACGTGATTATTGGTTCTACACATCTAATATATTACGATTAGAAGGAGCAAATGATGGAGAACCATTCCTTAGCGGACAACTACGAGTTTCGGACGAATTTCTAAGTTTGGTACTTCTCGGTAGAGAGTATAAGCCAGACTATAGTATCGGATTTCCTGCAAAACGTATAAGCACATCTTTAGATTGGGATGATATGTTTTTGGATTATGATACATTAGAATCTTTGAATGGAATAAACTCATGGATAGAGCATCAACACACTATCATGGAAACTTGGGGTATGAAGCGTATCCTCAAAGCAGGTTATCGTGCTTTGTTTTATGGACCACCAGGAACAGGCAAGACTCTTGCGGCAACACTACTTGGGAAAAAGAACAATATGGATGTTTATCGGGTAGATTTGTCGATGATAGTGTCAAAATACATTGGCGAGACAGAAAAGAATCTTGCTGGGCTTTTTGACCTTGCAGAAAACAGAAACTGGATTTTGTTTTTCGATGAAGCAGATGCCCTCTTTGGGAAACGTTCATCTTCTAATTCTTCCAACGACCGACATGCCAATCAAGAGGTTGCGTATCTTTTACAGCGCATAGAAGATTTTCCTGGTACTATTATCTTGGCGACAAATTTAAAGTCAAACATAGATGAAGCTTTCTTGCGTCGATTTCAATCTGTAGTATATTTCCCAATTCCTACGGAAGAATTACGCTCCGCTCTATGGCAATCTGTATTGCCGAAAGAATGGCTTGGTAAAGATGCAGAAGAAACTATAGCGACAGCTGCTAAAATCGAACTTTCAGGCGGTATGATAGTTAATATAGTAAGACAAGCAGCAATACTTTTAGCAGGAAGAAAAATAGAACATGTAAATAGTAAAGTTTTAGCTTCTTTGATTGAGAAAATCCAAAGTTAAAAACAAAAATAAAAATGTAAATAATAGTAGTAAACAACATGGAACGCAAAGAACAGACCGGGCATATCTGTAGATGGATGGCGTTGGGCATCATGACTGCCATCGTCATCGTAGGATGTACCATTGTAATCGGCCTATTTGAATGGCGCGACAGAAAGGAGATTGAGTGTAAAAATGCAGAACTGCATCAGTGGCGAAAGAATGTGCATGACTTAAACTTGCACATAACGGAATTGTCACTGCTTGGTGAAATGGTTGCGGATTGGGACTCAACAGATGTAAATGAGTATCATTCGCTTCGATTGGAAGTGGACAGTATGCTTGAAGGCATCGCAGGTATTTGTCCGAAAGAAGATTCTGATACGATCTGCCGTCTTCTTGCAGAAAAGGAACAGCTCCTTCTGGATATAAAGGATGCCATGCAGGAACTGAATGACACTCAAGAAAAGCTGACCGCAGAAGTTCCAAGAATTGTAGAGCTGAATAAGACTGAAAGCAAAAGACTTTCAGCTATGCCACAGCAGGCAAAGCCAAAGAAGCGAGGTTTCTTCAGCAGATTGTTCGGCAAGAAAGAAAATGCAGTAACAACAGGCAACCGTTTAACCCAAACTGAAAAGATGCTCACCAACCTAAACCAAACGGTTGTTGCTAAACATCACCAGCAAAGCCGTAAGGTAGTGGAGATATTGGATAGTCTTGGAAACAGAAATGAAAGTATCAATAAGCAGTTGCAAAGAGTAATCAGCATAGCTGATGAGAATGTGGATAAAGGCATTAAAGTTCGTGAGCGACAAATCGCAGACTTGGAAGGCAATTATACCTATTATTATATAGGGATGATAGGATTGTTGATATTGGTGTTTTTCGTATTATTCCTATTGGTGTGGCGTTTCGCATTCAAAACACGTAAGAGCAAGGAAGAAACAAGAAAGGTGATGCTGACTGTAACGCATGAGATGCGCAGTCCCTTGTCTGCCATCAAGGATTATGCTCGCAAGATTAGTGGACTTGAAGATGCTACGGATGAAAGCAAACGATATGCCGACTTGATTGTTGACACATCGAAAGGCTTGACTTCTATGATAGACAGTTTCCTGGTTTACTCCAAATTAGCGAATGGAAAGGCGACCGTCAAGGAACGCCCTTTCCGTATGATGGACATTGCCGAGCAATTAAAGATGGAGTATGAGCCCTTTGCTGCGAAGAAGCAACTGGAATTGAGCGTCAGCAATAAGGCAGATGGTGTTGTCAATGGAGACAAGGAAAAGGTGCTTACAATAGGACGCAATCTGCTTTCCAATGCCATCAAATATACGGGAAAGGGTGAGATAGTATTGTCCACAACCTATAAAGATGGTGTGTTCATGCTAAAGGTTAAGGATACAGGAACAGGATTGGACGACAAGCAACAAAAACAAATCTTCAAGGAATTTGCAAGATTGGGAAATGCGGTCACCCAACCGGGATTTGGCTTGGGACTTTCCATTGTCAAGAACCTCGTTTCACTGATGAAAGGAAAAATCGATGTGTCCAGTCACCAAGGGCTGGGAAGTATTTTTACCATTAGTCTTCCTATGGCTGCAGCCGAAAAGCAGAATGTGGAACCAATCCAGTATAGAACGAAACGACAAGATTCGTTTACTGTCATTGCCATTGATGATAGCCATGTGCAACTGAGTACCATCCGTGAGGCGTTTGCATCAAACGGCATCGTATGTGACACTTGTAATAATGCCACGGATTTATTGGATATGATGCGCAAAAAATCTTATGATCTGCTGATAACGGATTTGAAGATGGCTGAAGTGAATGGTATCGAGATTCTGGAAATGATGCGTATGGTGAACGTGCGTAACTCCAAGACCATTCCTGTTGTTGTTATGACAGCAGCACCAAATGTGAGTGAACAAGAACTGCTTGATGCAGGATTTGTCGCTTGCCTGTTCAAGCCGATGTCTGACAAGGATTTGATAAACACTGCAAGAAAGTGTGTGAATGGTAAGATAGCAGAAAAACAAATAGACTTTTCTATGTTGCTGACCTACGGCAATGAAAAAGAGACTTTGGAGAATTTCGTAAAGGAAATGACTGATACATTGGGCAGTATCCGTAATGCAGCCCAAGAGGAGAACCGCAAGAAAATGTCCGATGCCATTCACCACGCAAGAAGCTCGTGGATGATGGTACAATCTGACGAGTCTTTGAACCATCTCTTTGACCTGATTGAAGATTCTACATCATCAGACGACGTTATCAACCAAGCGGTTGAGGATGTTTTCGCACATGGTGAGGCAATCATCAAAGCCGCACAAAAGAAAATTGAGGAGGTAACAGCATGAAGAAAGTAATAATCATTGAAGACAGCCCGACATTTTGCAATATGTTGGGCAAGAAGTTGGAGGCGAAGGGATGGAAAACAATCTTATGCTACAATTACAGAGATGGTCTGAAAGCTGTGAGGGAATCCTCTGAATGGGATGTTGTCATTTCGGATATGCGCTTGGGGAATGATAACGGCATCGACCTGTTGGAATGGATGCGTAGTAACGGCTACCAGAATCCATTTATCATCATGACATCTTACGATGAAAGCATGAGTGCCGTGAGGACTATGAAATTGGGAGCGGAAGACTATATACCGAAGAAATTGTTGCTTGATGTAGTTTATGAACGTTTGGAAGAAATCATAGACAAGCAGAAACGACTCGTAGAGTTGAATAACAAGATTGTTTACCGCAAAAGTGAGAAGTTTCGCCGTATATACAAAATGGCAGAATTGTTTGCCAAAAGCGACATGGCTGTTATGATATTGGGCGACAACGGAACTGGCAAAGAACATATAGCGGAAAAGATACATCTGCAAAGCAAAAGAGCCGACAAGCCTTTTGAGGTAGTAGATTGCGGTACGCTTTCTGCGGAACTTGCCGTTTCCGCTCTCTTCGGGCATGAGAAAGGGGCATTCACAAGTGCGGACGCAGCAAGAAAAGGTTACTTTGAATTGGCTGCTGGAGGTACGCTGTTCTTGGACGAGATAGGCAACCTGCCGAAAGACGTACAGGCGATGCTGCTGCGTGTGTTGCAATCCAAGAGCTACCGACCATTGGGAGCTACAAAAGATAAAGTGGCTGATGTGCGCATTATTGCCGCCACCAACGAAAACCTGCAAGAGGCAGTTCGGGAAGGACGATTCAGAAGCGACCTGTATTATCGACTTCACGAAGCGGTTATTGAGATTCCACGGTTGCGGGATTGCAAGGAAGATATTATGCCATTAGCTAACTTCTTCCTGAAACTATATGATAGGCATACGGACAAAGAAATAAAATGTATCAGTAAGGAAGCGCAAAGGGCACTTGTAAGCCATACATGGCCAGGTAATGTGCGTGAGTTGAAATCATGTATCATGCGAGCTATGCTGTTATGCGAGAATGAGATAATAGATGTCGAGGACTTGCAGTTGTCACAATCGACATTGACAGAAGAGGCTTTGGACTTTGATGAACAAGAACGCAAGATCAATCGAGAGCGTATCTTGTGGGCTTTGAAGCAATGCAATGGCATCAAGCGTGATGCGGCAAAAATGTTGGAAATGAGCCATACTACATTCTATGCCCGTATGAAAGAGTATGGTATTCCTACTAATAAGTTGTAACGGTATAAGAACCGTGTAAGGAAGATTGGACGAGTGTCCGGTTTTCCTTACACTATTTCTGCTTGCAATTCCCTTGTGAAAATCTTATTCTCTTGATAAAGTTGCTGATTATCAGGAAATATCATCATCCTATTGTTTAGATTGTCTTGGAATGGCATAGGTATTGGACTAATAAATGATGTGCGCACGAAAACATCAAATTAGTACAAACCCATAAAAGAGACAGCAACATGGAATACAACATATTGATAGAGACTGATTTTTTCAACTTGCTGAATGCAGGTCATAAGAACAAAGGTGGTAACGCTTTGGAGAACTCATATCGTGAGTTTATCAAGGTTGTGGTTGATTTATGCAGCACCAACGTGAAGCAAGCGGTCTTTGCACTGTCATACGCAGAGACCGAGCTTGACTTTCATCTGTCAATGCCCCATATAAAGGATTGTTTGGGAACCGTAGGCTTGTATGTGCGCAAGGCTATTGCATTTGTCCGCAGAATGCAAGAGCATGTGGCAGCAACATATCATCTTCATGTGACCACATCCACTTCAGAAGCCTCTCCGCCAGTATCATCAGAATCAAAGCCATTAGTGAAATGGACTGGCAATGCCGTTGACCTTGTAGAAATGGTATATGGCATCTGCGTCATGGGAAGCGTGAATGATGGCGATGTGAAATTCAAGGACTTGGCGCAAGCCATGTACCAGTTCTTTGGTATCAAAGCAAAGGACTGCTATCGTTTCTACACCGACATCAGAAGGCGCAAGAACCATAGCCGTACTTACTTCCTTGACAGAATGCAGGAGAAGTTGAACGACAAAATGCGAAAGGATGATGAATTGGAAAGAATGAGACGATAAAAAACGATAAATCCCATATATGTATGCAGGGGCGAGTAACTGAAAGGACAATTCCTAAAAGTTACTCGCCTTATTGTTTATTTCTGTATGAGATGCTTTAAGCTCTCGTCACCAGCGATGCGCTCCAGTTCGTCCTTGACAATCAGCTTGACATCCTCCTTGATTTGGTTGTAGTTGTTCTGAATAGCTTGCTTCATGCAGTCGTTGCCATCGGTATCCTTGAAATCGTTAATGATAGGGATAGGCTGGTAATGGTTTTCCTCTCGCTTTACCTTGTCGGTGTCAACGACAATCTCGGCATGGAAGATCTTCTGCTCTATGCGTTCGGTGAAGTTGTCGGAAACAGAGCCGACAAACATACCTTGGGTGAGTCCGCTAATCTTGCTTGGCGGAATGAGACTGTCCATCTGGGTATTGATGGATGTAGAGACATCCTGACGGTTGATGGAAATGGACTGGCGCTTTTGGAGCACCTTGCCGAAACGCTCGGATAAAGTCTTGGCGGTCTCGCCAACGACCTGTCCGCTAAAGATATTACCAACGGTATTGATAACCACCTTAGCCTCCTTGTCTCCATAATCGCGAACCAACTGCGAGAAGTCTTGGAAGCCTAAACACACCGCTACCTTGTTGCTTCGTGCCGTGGCTATCAAGTTATCCAAACCCTTGAAATAGATGGTCGGCAACTCGTCAATGATAACGGATGATTTGAGTTGTCCCTTCTTGTTGATGAGTTTCACGATGCGGCTGTTGTACAAGCCGAGTGCAGCACCATAGATGTTCTGTCGGTCAGGATTGTTGCCCACGCACAGAATCTTTGGTTCTTCGGGATTGTTGATGTCAAGCGTGAACTCGCTTGCTGACATCACCCAATAGAGCTGCGGAGAAATCATCCTTGAAAGTGGTATCTTGGCACTGGCTATCTGCCCCGCCAACTGCTCCATCGCCCCACCTTGCCAGGCGTCCATGAATGGCGAGAGGTAGTTTTCAAGCTCTGGATAGCTCGTCAGTATCGGAAAGACATCCTCGTATCTGCGGTTGAGCAATTCTATGGCATGGGGAAAGGTACAAAACTTTCCGTTCTTGTAGATTCTTAGGTACCATATGATGGCAGCAAAGAGGATTATCGGACTCTCCACAAAGAAGTCGCCCTGCTTCTGTACCCACGTCTTGTTGAGATTGAGCATGATGGTGTATGCACTCTCATAAGCATCGGAAATATCACTCATGAAATTCGGGTGAATGGGATTGCAGCGATGACTTCTGCGAGGATCATCAAAGTTGATGACATAGAACTGGGGCTTGACCTTATATCCATTCTGATGGTTCATCATGTGGTTGTAGGCAATCGTCGAAAGGTCGGGAAACTTGAAATCATAGATATACATTGAATACCCCTTCTCTATCTGCTGTTTGATGTAGTTGTTCACTACAGCAAAGGACTTGCCACTACCCGGTGTACCTAACACGATGGTCGCTCGGAACGGATTGACCACGTTGATCCATCCTCTCTGCCATTTCTTCTTGTAATAGAATCGTGTTGGCAGATTGACGGAATACTCGTTCTCCATGAGTTTGGTCTCCTGCATGAAACTCTCGTTCTCATTATTGAACACATCCTCCATGAGGTTGTGTTTCAAGAGTCTGCTCATCCAGAGTCCTCCCATCAACAGGCAGATATAACCCGCTGTCATTGTAAATATGTACAGCGTGGCATTGCCCAAATTAGATATAGGCAACAATAATATCCACCAGTTGAGGAAGAACAAGAAGAAGCCAACTGCAAGAACCGTCCAAATCCTGTTCCAACTCATCTTTTCCGCTTTCACGCCCTTGGTTCCCAGACATGAGAGTGCCAGGAGCAGAAGCGAAAACAGCTTGGTATAGAGGATAGAATGGAATAAACCACCTGTACGGTTGAAGTTGATCAGGATTCTGTCAACCACCCCGATTGTCACTCCCCACATGTGCATTGCCTCGTAGCAATACCAATATACATTCATAATAGCGAGAATTATACTCACGGCACGGAGAAAATCCATTATTTTTCCCAATGCTCTCAAATCGTCTTCTTGTGCCATTGATTTTCTGTTTTGAAGTTATA
>ERZ1026892.199-NODE-199-length-29683-cov-14.101661_pt1 | contig 29683 bp, 23 predicted proteins | sample MGYA00380176_ERZ1026892 | MGnify/ENA primary metagenome ERZ1026892 (study PRJEB33269, sample SAMEA4719812) | human gut metagenome | biome: human-associated habitat; feature: organic feature; material: feces | place: Cameroon | collected 2013-10 ... | reverse complement strand
AAAAACCCGGTATCCGGTAAATCGCAGTGCCGTTCCGCTTAAGTGAACGGCATTGTCCCAATGGGAGGCTTTTTTGGCTTTGGAGATAACTCATGGTCCGTCGAATGAGGCGCACACGTCAGTGTCGGCGGATCCCCGGCTTCGCAATGCTCGGCCGGGTTACAGGCGTTATCAGGCGTTGTAAGCGTTTTCGCCGTGGCTGTTGACGTCCAGACCTTCACGCTCCTGCTCTTCCGGCACGCGCAGACCCACCGTCAGATCCGCCACTTTATAACCGATGAAGGCCACCACGCCAGACCAAACGATAGTGATGGCGATACTTTCCAACTGCACCAGAACCTGATGGCTCATGGTGACGCCTTCGGCGTACCCCACGCCGCCCAGCGCGGTTGAAGCAAAGATACCGGTCAGGATACAGCCGATGATGCCGCACACACCGTGGACACCGAACACGTCGCAGGGGTCATCCACACGCAGCCAGCGTTTCAGGGAAGTCACGCCCCACAGACCGGCCAGCCCCACCACAATACCCAGAATCAGCGCACCGCCGACACCGATATAACCGCACGCCGGAGTGATGCCCACCAGCCCGGCAATTGCACCGGAACAGGCACCCAGCAGAGAAGGTTTGCCGCGCAGCGCCCACTCGCCGAAGACCCAGCCAAGGATCGCCGCCGCGGTCGCGACAACGGTGTTCACAAAGGCCAGACCGGCAATTTCGTTCGCCGCGCTGGCGGAACCGGCGTTGAAGCCGAACCAGCCAAAATAGAGGATCGCCGTGCCGATAAACACCATCGGCAGGTTGTGCGGTTTGAAGGCTTCTTTACCGAAGCCTACGCGTTTACCAATCAGGTAAGCGCCCACCAGACCGGCTACCGCCGCGTTAATGTGCACCACCGTGCCGCCCGCAAAGTCCAGCGCGCCGTGGCTCGCCAGCAGACCACCGCCCCACACCATATGGGCGATCGGAATGTAGGAGAGCGTCAGCCAAATCACCACGAAAATCAGCACCGCAGAGAAACGAATACGTTCCGCCAGCGCCCCGACAATCAGCCCCACGGTGATGCAGGCGAACGAGCCCTGGAACGCCACGTGGATGTACTGATAGAAGGAGCCCATCAGATCGGTGATTTTAATATTTTTCAACATGATCCAGTCGAAGCTACCGAAGAAGCTGCCGCCGGTACCGAAGGCCAGCGAGTAGCCGTAAACCACCCACAGTACGCACACCAGTGCGAAGGTGACCGCGACCTGCGTCAGCATCGAGAGCACGTTTTTGCCGCGAATCAGGCCGCCGTAGAACAGCGCAATGCCCGGGATGGTCATAAACAGCACCAGCGCGGTACAAATCATCATAAAGGCGTTATCCGCTTTATCCACCGCCGCCGGTGCCGCCATCGCCAGACTCGGCAACAGCGCCAGCGCGCTCAACCCCGTTTTTACCATTGTTTTTTTCATCATCTCGATCCCTATCACTGTGCTGTCTGGGAATTACAGCGCCGCTTCGTCGGCTTCGCCGGTACGAATACGGATTACGCGCTGCAGTTCGGCAACAAAAATCTTACCGTCGCCAATTTTTCCGGTATAAGCGGCTTTACTGATAACGTCGACGACTTCATCAAGCTGATCGTCGGCGATAGCCACATCAATCTTTACCTTCGGCAGGAAGTTGACGCTGTATTCCGCACCGCGGTAAAGCTCTGCATGACCCTTCTGGCGACCAAAGCCTTTCACTTCCGTCACCGTTAAGCCCTGAATGCCAATAGAAGACAGCGCTTCGCGAACGTCTTCGAGTTTGAATGGTTTGATTACCACGGTAACCAGCTTCATAGATCCCCTCCAGTCAGAATTCGGTAGTGGCTGCGAACACACAACAGATAAAGCAAGGGGCGTGCCAGAAATGAAAAAACGGCATTCATGCGGGATAATCAGGGATGGTGTGCGGGAAATCGCGCGACAAAAAAGAAAAACGCACCATGCGAGTGCATGATGCGCGTCACAAATGCATTCTGTTAGAAAAATGCCTGTCTCTGGTGCATCAGGCGGTCAAAGCATCGTCCTGAGCGCTGGCGGCCAGTTCTTCACCGGCCAACTGCAGTTGATACATCTGCCAGTAACGCCCTTTTGCTTCAAGCAGTTGCTGATGCGTCCCCTTCTCTACCGCCTGCCCACGATGAAGCACCATGATGGTGTCCGCCTCCACAATGGTCGATAAACGGTGAGCAATCACCACCAGCGTGGTGTGTTGACGCACGGCGGCCAGCGCCTGCTGGATAGCGCGCTCGGTGCCGGAGTCGATATTGGCGGTCGCTTCGTCGAGAATCAGCACCTGCGGGGTATCAACCAGCACGCGAGCCAGCGCCAGCAGCTGTTTCTGCCCAACCGAAAGGTTATTGCCCTGCTCGCCAAGATGGGTATAGATACCGTCGCTCATGCTGCGCGCCAGCTCCGCCAGTTGCACCGTTTCCAGCACCTGCCAGACCTGCGCCTCACTGATATCACGCCCCAGCGTGACGTTGGCAAAGAACGAATCCGCCAGCACCACCGGGTCCTGCTGCACCACGGCGATCCCCTGGCGCAGCACCTGATGGCTCAGGCTCGACAACGGACGCCCGCCGAGGCGAATCTCCCCCGCATTCGGCGGATAATAGCCCATCAGCAGGCTGGCCAGCGTACTTTTGCCGCTGCCAGTATGCCCGACCAGCGCCACAAAACTCCGTGCCGGAATCGACAGCGAGATATTTTGCAGCACCATTTTGTCGTCACGGTAGGCAAACGACACGTTATCAATATCAATATCCCCGTTCGCTAGCGGGGCAATATCATCGCCATACTGCTGGCGCGGGCGGTCCATCAGCTCAAAGACGCGCTCACCGGCGACCACCGCCTGTTGCAGCATCGACTGCTGGGTGGTTAGCTCAATCAGCGGCTCGTTCAGACGCCCCAGGTAGCTAATAAAGGCGTACAGCACGCCGACTTCAATAGAACCCTGGGCGCTAAAGCCGAACAGCATCAGCAGCCCGCAGAGAATAAGCGAAGAAAACAGGCTCAGCAGCGGGCGCAACAGGAAGCCGTCCAGCCGCAGGGTTTGCATACGCGCCATATAGTGTGAACGGCTGACCTCGCCAATACGCTCACCAAAGCGCACCTGCTGGCGAAACTGCTGGATCACACTCATGCCGTTAATCACTTCGTTAAAGCCATCGTTGATGTCGGCAAGATACGCGCGCACCCGGCGAACGATCGGCGTGCTGTAACGCTGATAAATCACCATCACCGTCATAACCGCCGGGAAAATAGCAATCGCCACCAGCGCCATGCGCCAGTCGAGGCTGAACATCGCCACCAGCATGGCGCCAATCAGCGCCGCGCTGCGCAGCACCGTGGCAACCACGGTTACATACAGGTCACGAATCACTTCAGTGTCGTTGGTCACTCGCGAAATGAGCTGGCCAACCGGCTGGGTATCAAATTCGCTTAGCGGCTGGCGCAGCGCGGCGTCCATCACGTCACTTCGCAGCTGTTGCACCACGCCGACCGCCGCGCGGTTAAACAACAGCGACTGGCTATAATGCAGCGTCGCGGCCAGCAGTTGCAGACCAATATAGGCCGCAGCAAGACCGGCCACTTTCCCCCACGGCAAAATATCTTTCGCCACCATATTATCGATAAAATAGCTGATCAGCAGCGGCCCGCTCACTTCGGCGGCAGCCGCCACCCACAACATCGCCACGGCAATTGACAGCGGCTTGCGCCACGGAGATCCGTAGGCCAGCAGTCGTTTTAAGGTTGGCCACAGTTGCCCAAAACTACGCATTCACTTCCTCCGGTTTCTCTTCTTCCGGCGCGTCGTTCAGCGCGGCTTCCAACTGTTGATAACGGTACATATCACGATACCAGCCCGCCTGCGCAGCCAGTTGTTCATGCTGCCCGTGCTGGGCAATATGCCCATGCTGCATCACGATGATCTCGCTGGCGTCGGTCAGCGCCGATAAGCGATGGGCGCTGATAATCACCGTCCGCCCTTCGCCCCACTGACGCAGGTTATGCAATATTTGATGCTCAGTACGGCCATCAACCGCCGACAGCGCGTCGTCGAGAATCAGGATTTCAGCGTCCAGCAGCAGCGCGCGGGCAATCGAAATACGTTGTTTCTGCCCGCCGGAAAGCATCACGCCGCGCTCGCCCACTTCGGTGTCGTAACCCTGCGGCAGACGCAGAATATCTTCATGCACGCAGGCCAGTTTTGCCGCGTGCTCAATGTCTTGCTGAGTGGCGCTCGGACAACCCAGCGCGATATTGCTGGCAACCGTATCGGAGAACAGGAACGGCGTCTGGCTGACGACCGCCAGACGTCTGCGCCAGGCGTCAAGCTGAAGCTGGCGTAGAGGAATATCATGGAAACGAATCTCGCCGTCATCTACGTCGAAGTGGCGCTGAATCAGGGCCAGAATCGTCGATTTCCCGGAGCCGGTCGGCCCGCAGATGCCCAGCATTTGCCCCGGTTTCAGCGTAACGTTAACCTCTTCAAGGGTCGGTTTGTCCGTTTGCGGGTAGCTAAAGCGGTGTATCGCCACCTCAAGCGTACCGCGCCCTTCCGGCACCGGCTGGACGCCATCATTCACCACCGGCGCTTCCGCCAGCAAAGTGCGAATGCGGCTATAGGCTGCGCTGCCGCGTTCGACAATATTGAACATCCATGCCAGCGCCAGCATCGGCCAAATCATCAGCCCAAGGTACATCATAAAACTGGTTAACTGGCCGAGCGTCAGATCGCCCTGCATCACCATCCAGCTGCCACCCGCTATCGCGAGCAGATTCGCCATGCCGATAGCAATATAAATCGTTGGGTCAAAGCGCGCATCGATACGCGCGACACGCATGTTCTTCACCCCGGTGTCCGCCGCGTCGGCGGCAAACTGCGCGGACTGCCGATCTTCAAGGCCGAAGGCTTTGATCATACGGATGCTGGTCAGACTCTCCTGAGTGCGATCGTTAAGACTGGAGAACGCCGCCTGCGCCACTTTGAAGCGCTCGTGCAGCAGGTCGCCGTAGCGCTTGATAACCAGCGCCATGATAGGCATCGGCAGTAGCGCCAGTAGGGTAAGCTGCCAGCTCAGCTGGGTCGACATGACAATCAGCACCGCGCAGCCCATTACCAGCGAGTCTACCAGCGTCAACACGCCTTCTCCGGCGGCGAAGACCACGCGGTCAACATCGTTGGTGGCCCTCGCCATCAGGTCGCCGGTACGGTGGCGCAGATAGAATTCCGGATGCTGGCGGCTAAGTTGACGATAGAAATCTTCACGCAGTTCGACGGCCAACTGGTAGGACGCGCCAAACAGCAGCACGCGCCAGACGTAGCGCAGCAGATAGACCACCACGGCAATCAGGACCATAGTGCCAACCCACATCATCAGCTTACCCGCCGTAAAGTGGTGTTGCGTCACGCCATCAACCACGATCCCCACCACTTTTGGCGGAATCAGCTGAAGAATGGCAATGATAATTAGCAGGGCCACGGCGCCGAGATAGCGACGCCATTCCCGACGAAAGTACCAGCTAAGTTGAGCAAATAATCGCACGCAGTAAAATTCCAGAGATAGAGTTATTCGATGGGAAGTGCTGTGGTGTATTTAATCTGTTCCATCGCAAAGCTTGAGGTGACATCCGACAGTCCGGGGACGCGATTCACCAGGCTTTTGTAAAAATCATCGTAGCGTTTCATGTCCGCAACCTGCACGCGCATCAGGTAATCATACTCCCCGGCCATGCGCCAGAAGCCGAGCACCTCTGGCATTTGCGTCACTTCGCTGACAAACAGGCTGTACCAGTCGCTGCTGTGATGCTGGGTTTTAATCAGTACGAACGCCGTCAACCCTAAACCGAGTTTTTCCGGATCCAGCAGCGCCACACGCCCAAGCAGCACGCCGTCATCTTCCAGCCGTTTTAGCCGTTTCCAGCATGGCGTGGTGGTCAGATTAACGGCATCCGCTAACGCCTGCAAAGAGAGCGTGCAGTCATTCTGTAGCAAGGCGAGCAGCTTTCGGTCAATTTTATCTAACATTACCTTCACCGAGAGAAAAGTTTTCTCTCTTAATTGTATTTTAAAGGCCAGATGGCAACAATTTTTTCTGCCGTTTTCGCTAAGCTGGGCACAAAATGACAAACGGAAAGATGATGATGAATAGCAACTGGGTCAAAAATGCCATTAGCGAAATTAACGCCGACTATCAACGCAGCGCCGATACGCATCTGATTCGTTTGTCGCTGCCCGCTTTCCCCGGTATTCAACTGTATCTGAAAGATGAAAGCACCCATCCCACCGGTAGCCTGAAGCACCGCCTGGCGCGTTCGCTGTTCCTCTACGGGCTGTGCAACGGCTGGATTCAGGAAGGCACAACGATTATTGAATCCTCTTCCGGTTCCACTGCGGTGTCCGAAGCCTATTTTGCCCGCCTGCTGGGGCTGCCGTTTATTGCGGTCATGCCCGCCTGCACGGCGAAACGTAAAATTGAGCAGATTGAGTTCTACGGCGGTCGCTGCCATTTTGTGGAGAGCGCCTGTGAAATCTACGCTGCATCGGAAAAGCTGGCCCGCGAGCTGAACGGCCATTATATGGATCAATTCACCTACGCTGAACGCGCCACCGACTGGCGCGGCAACAATAATATTGCCGACAGCATTTTCCGTCAGATGTCTCACGAACCTAATCCGGTGCCGTCATGGGTGGTGATGAGCGCGGGGACCGGCGGCACCTCCGCCACCATTGGGCGCTACATTCGCTGCCAGGGCTACAACACGCAACTGCTGGTCGTCGATCCGGAAAATTCAGTCTTCCTCGACTACTGGCAGCACCGCGATGCCAGCCTACGCGGCAGCGTCGGCAGTAAAATCGAGGGTATTGGCCGCCCGCGCGTCGAACCGTCGTTTATCCCGGACGTCGTCGATGACATGCTGCGCGTGCCGGACGCCGCCAGCGTAGCGACAGCACAGTGGCTGGAAACCCAGTTAGGCCGCAAAGTGGGTGCCTCTACCGGCACCAATATGTGGGGCGCGCTGCAGCTGGCTGCGCAAATGCGCGCCGAAGGGAAAAGCGGTTCGATCGTCACACTGCTGTGCGACAGCGGAGAGCGCTATCTCGACACCTATTACAATGCGCAGTGGGTCGCGAACAATATCGGTGATATTGCGCCGTGGCGCCGTGAAATCGAGCAGCTCATCGCCCAATAAAAAAAGCCCGGCATCATCAGATGTCGGGCCTGCTGGCAAGTCTCTCTATTCGGGGGAATAAGGTAGATTTGGTGTATCCAGCCAATGCGTTAAATAGTGGGAAACCGCCTGGTTGTTGCAGTTTCCGATAACCGGCAGATGAGGCAGCGCGGCTTTAAGCTGCCCCATTGCGTTGCCCATGATCACGCCGCGGCCCACCAGCCCCAGCATTTCACGGTCGTTCATCGCATCGCCAAAAGCCATGCACTCTTCCATGCCGACACCAAGATGGTCGCCCAGCACCGTCAGCGCCGCGCCTTTATTGCTACCGCGCGGCAATACTTCCAGACAGTCTATCGCTGAGAAACAGATATCGGCGCGATCATCCAGTGCTTCGGTTAGTTGAATACGCAGGCGGCAGAGATCGTCGTGATCGCCACAGAAACAAATCTTGGTCACCTGATGCGCCGGGATCCGCCGTAGATCGCGCAGCTGGTAGGAAAAACCGCTATATACGTGCGCCTTGAGCAATTCCGGGATCTCGTGCCCGGTAAACCAGCCGTTATCGTTAAAGACGTGCATGCTGGCTTTGGTGTCCCAGTAGGAATGCAGCACCTGCTCGGCGACGTCTGCAGCGAGGTCGCTGCGGTACAGCACTTCGCCCTGTTGGGTATGAATACGCGTCCCGTTACCGGTGATTAAAAACGCGTTCAGCGAAAGCGTGTCCACCAGCGGACGCATCTCCAGCACGTGTCGTCCGGTAGCAAAAGTCAGCGTAATTTGCCGTTCGCGTAGCCGTTTTAATACCGCAACGGTTCTCTCGCCTAAACGATGGTCTGGCATCAACAGTGTGCCATCCATATCAAACGCCGCCAGTCTTGCCATGATTTTTCCCGCCTGTGATCGCTCTCTCTTGTCAGCCAGTATCTGCTGGGATATACGGAAGTAATACTGAATACTTCATTTTTATTGTTCCGGGTTTTCATGCGACTGTTAAACCGTTTAAATCAGTTCCAGCGTCTGTGGCTGCCCTCGCAGGGTGACGATCAGCAGGTCACCATTTCCGAGCTGGCCGCGCGCTGTTTTTGCAGCGAGCGGCATGTGCGCACGCTGCTGCGTCAGGCGCAGGACGCCGGCTGGCTCAGCTGGCAGGCGCAGTCCGGGCGCGGTAAGCGTGGTCAGCTACGTTTTCACACCACACCGGAGGCGCTGCGCAATGAGATGATGGAGACCGCACTCAACCGCGGGGAGCAGCACAATGCGCTAGAACTTGCGCAAATTGCCCCGGTTGAGCTGCGGGCGCTACTGCATCCGTTTCTCGGCGGTCAGTGGCAAAACAACACCCCAACGCTGCGTATTCCCTACTATCGACCGCTGGAACCGCTACATCCCGGTTTCCTCGCCGGGCGTGCAGAGCAACACCTGGCCGGACAGATCTATTCAGGCTTGACCCGCTTCAATCACGAAGCCTCTCAGCCGCAGGGTGATTTGGCTCACCACTGGTCGGTTTCCCCGGACGGGCTGCACTGGCAGTTCTACATTCGCTCGACGCTGCACTGGCACAACGGTGACGCCGTCGAAACCGAACAGCTACGCCGCCGTCTGCTGATGCTCTTTGAACTACCGGAGCTGGCGAAGCTGTTCGCCAGCGTGAAGGACATTACCCAAACCCACCCTCAGTGTTTGAGCTTTATTCTGCATCGCCCGGACTATTGGCTACCGCACCGGCTGGCCAGCTACTGCAGCGTGCTGGCGCATCCGGACGACCCCGAGCAAGGGACCGGCCCCTTTATGCTGAAAATCTTCGAGCCTGAGCTGGTGCGTATCGAGAGCCATCATCGCTATCATCAAAGCCATCCGCTGCTCCAGGCGATCGAGTACTGGATCACGCCGCAGCTGTTCGAGCAGGGGCTCGGTACCAGCTGCCAGCATCCGGTGCAGATAGCCATCGGCAAGCCGGAAGAGTTGGGCGAGCTACGGCTAGTCAGCCACAGTATTAGCCTCGGCTTTTGCTATCTGGCGTTACGTCAGAGCCCGCGGCTAAGCATGGCGCAGGCGCAGCGGGTCATCGCGCTGATTCACCGTTCCGGGCTGCTGCAAAGCCTGCCGCTAGGTGAAAACCTGATAACGCCAAGCGAAGAGATGCTGCCAGGCTGGGATATCCCGCTGGTGCCGGAAGACGATGAGGTCGCCCTGCCTTCCCGCCTCACGCTGCTCTATCACCTGCCGGTCGAACTGCATACGATGGCGGAGGAGCTGAAAATCGCACTCGCGCGGCGAGGCTGTGAATTAACGGTACTGTTCTACGATGCCAAAAGCTGGACCGATTGCCCCCACCTGCCCCAGGCCGACCTGTTTATGGGTGACAGGCTCATCGGTGAAATGCCGGAATATGCACTGGAACAATGGCTACGCTGCGACGCGCTGTGGCCCGCGCTGTTTACCGATTCACAGGCTTCCCGCGTGCAGTCGGCGCTGGATGAAGCGCAGGCCTTACCCGATGACGCCCAGCGAATTGCCGCGCTGAAGCGTATTTTTACGCGCTTAATGAGTGATGCGATCCTGACGCCGCTGTTTAACTATCAGTACCAGGTCAGCGCGCCGCCGGGGGTTAACGGCATTCGCCTTAACGCCCGCGGCTGGTTCGATTTTAGCGCGGCCTGGCTGCCGCCCACCGCGCGGTGAAGAAGCTGGTCGCCGCGGCGCGCAGGCGTTACCATAGCGGCTTTCAGATTCACAGACAGGAAAAACCATGAAACGTGCCGTTGTCGTCTTTAGCGGTGGACAAGACTCCACTACATGCCTGGTGCAGACGCTGCATCAATATGATGAAGTTCACTGCGTCACGTTTGATTATGGGCAGCGCCATCGCGCCGAAATTGACGTCGCCCGCGAACTGGCTTTAAAGCTGGGTGCCCGTGCACACAAGGTGCTGGACGTCACGCTGCTCAACGAACTGGCGGTCAGCAGCCTGACCCGCGACAGCATTCCGGTACCGGACTATGAACCCAGTGCCGATGGCATTCCCAACACCTTCGTGCCGGGGCGCAATATTTTGTTCCTGACGCTGACGGCGATTTATGCTTATCAGGTGCAGGCAGAAGCGGTCATTACCGGCGTGTGCGAGACCGATTTCTCCGGCTATCCGGACTGCCGCGACGAGTTCGTGAAGGCCCTCAATCACGCAGTGAACCTGGGTATGGCAAAAGATATTCGCTTTGAAACGCCGCTGATGTGGCTGGACAAAGCGCAAACCTGGGCGCTGGCGGACTACTGGGGCAAGCTGGATATGGTGCGCGGCGAGACGCTAACCTGCTACAACGGCATTAAGGGCGATGGCTGCGGCCACTGCGCGGCCTGCAATCTTCGCGCGAACGGGCTGAATCATTATCTGGCGGATAAGCCGGGCGTGATGGCCGCGATGAAACAAAAAACCGGTCTGAAATAAGTCTGGAGACATTACCGATATCGCTTGCGCGATAAAACAGGATTGTAGGCCGGATAAGGCAACGCCGCCATCCGGCACCTGCGCTGCGCCGCCTCATGGCGCTTAGCTTATCTGGCCTACACATTACGCTACCTTCAGGCTCAATACGTTACTCAACCATTGCTTCCAGATGCTCCCGCAACTCGCCTTCCAACGGCAGCGCTTTCTGGGTTTTCAGATCGATACACACAAAGGTGATCAGCGCATCGGCCACCACCTGACCTTCAGGATTTAGCGTCACCACCTGACTGAGTACGCCGCTTTTACCGTTTAGCTGCTCGACCTTACTGGTCACCGTCAGCACATCGCCCAGCACCGCCGGGCGACGATAGTTGATGTTGATATTCACGACCACGAAGGCTATGTGGTGCGCGCTCATCCACTGGAACCCCGCGCTATTTTCCAGCCCGTCCCAGCGGGCCTCCTCGAGAAACTCCAGATAGCGGGCGTTGTTAACGTGTTGGTACACGTCCAGGTGATAACCGCGAACTTTGATTTGTGTCTGCATAGCGCCATAGCCTTGTTATTTTAAATTATGAATAGAGTCAGAGGTCACACCACTGGTATGACCTCTTTAGTCTGGCAAATTTTCAGACGAGTGCAAACCGTCAACGCAAATTAAAGCGTGAGGTGAGCCAGATTCCTCTCAACCAGTGAACTGCCCATCCCTGGAACCTGCTTAAGATCGTCCACCGTTTTGAAGGGACCATACTCCTCACGGTAGCTGACGATGGCCTGAGCCTTCTTCAGGCCGACGCCATTCATCGCCTGGGCCAGCGCTTCGGCTGACGCCGTATTGATGCTGACCCGGGTACCTTCATCCTCAGCAGTCTTACTACCCGGTGCCGCCTTTGCCTGTTCCCCCGATGCACTGCCGGCTTTGGTCTGCACCTCCGACGTTTTCGCCGTCGAGGACTGGGCGGCCTGCGCACTGAAGGTGATTCCGGCACAGGCCATAACCGCGGCGATAACACACAATTTGATTCCACGTTTCATGTTGATGTCTCCTTATTGGTTGATGACCAAAGCACCATAACGAGTGGCAGAAAACCGTGCAAAAGGCGGATTTTAAATGTGGAAAAGGCCGCGAAAGCGGCCTTTGATATGTTCAGCGCATTACAAATTTATGCGAGGAGCGTTCCGATTATTGCTGCTGGTCGATGATATCGCCGAGCTTAATCTTCGCGGATTTACGCAGGTTGTTCATCATCGCTTCGAAAGCAATCTGGGCGTTGTTCTGGGTAATTCCCTGCACCATGGCTTTTTTCTGCGCTTCCGGCATTTCGCCTGCTTTCACTTCATCCAGCGCCAGCAGAACCACGTTGCCCTGCATATCGTTGCCGATACCGAAGCTTGGTTTATCTTTCTGCGGCAGCGGCAGTGCGAAGGCCGCCTGGCTCAGCGGATCCTGACCCGCGCGGCTCAGCGTTTTGCTGGCGCTAAAGCTCAGACCCGCCGCTTTCATCGCCTCGTCGCCTTTACCGTCTTTCAGCGCCACCAGCAGCTTCTCAGCGTCCAGTTTCGCCTGCTGTTCGGCTTTGTTGTGCTTAACGATATCGGTCACCTGCGCTTTCACGTCGGCCAGCGGTTTCACCGCTTCGGCTTTATGCTCGCTCACGCGCAGTACGAAGGCGCGATCGCCATCGACGGTGATGATATCGGAGTTGCTGCCCGGCATGCCGTTTTCACCAACCAGCCCGCCGTTAAAGATAGCGTCGGATACCGGTTTGAAGTTCAGCTCGGCAGGCAGATTGTTACGGTCAAACCAGCCGGTTTCGACGGCTTTAACGCCGGCCGCCTGCTCTGCGCCCGCCAGAGAGTCGTTATCGTTGCTGGCCGCATCGCTGACTTTCTGCTGCAGCGCATAGAACGCGTCGAGCGCTTTTTCCTGCTTCACTTTGTTGGCAATGTCGTTACGCACGTCAGCCAGCGGTTTCACTACCGCAGGTTGAACGTCATCCAGACGCGCGACCAGGAAACCCACGGAGGATTTGATCACGCCAGAGAGCTGGCCTTTCTCTTTCAGGCCAGCATTTTTCAGTTCGTCAGGAGTCGTCGAAGCTTCCAGCCAGCCCATATCACCGCCATTACGCGCAGAGATAATATCAGCAGACTTGGTTTTCGCCAGTTCAGCGAAGTCAGCGCCTTTGTTCAGCTCGTCCAGCACGGCTTTGGCTTCCGCTTCGGTCTTGGTCTGAATCACGCTGTAGCGGTCACGCTGCGGCTGAGTGAACTGATCCTGATGCTGGTCGTAGTAAGACTGGATGTCGTCGTCAGAAACGCTCTGGCTCATTGCCGCTGCATCCAGCTTGATGTAGCTGACGCGGAACTGTTCCGGCGCTACGAACTGCCCTTTGTTCTGCTCGTAGTAGCTGGAAATTTCCTCATCGCTCACCTGCTGTTTTGCCGCCAGGGCGTTGACGTCGATGGTTGCCTCACGCACCAGGCGCTGCTGGGATACCAGCGCCGCCAGCTGGTCGGTTTCGCCCGGCAGCATGAAGTCGGTACCTGCTACGGCGTTAATCAGCTGCTGAGTGGTTAACTGGTTACGCAGCGCCTGAGCATACTGGTCAGGCGTCATGCCCATCTGATTCACCAGCGAGGTATAGCGGGCGTTATCAAATTGGCCTTCATTCTGGAACGCCGGAGTGGCGAAAATCGCTTTACGCACCTGCTCATCGCTGATGCCAAGACCTAAGTCTTTTGCATACTGATCCAGCAGCGCTTCGTCGATCAGGCGGTTCAGCACCTGCTGACGCATTGTTTTGATGTAGTTTTCGTTGGCCGCCAGTTCAGAGAACTGATCGCCAAGCTGCTGCTGCATACGGTTACGTTCGCTGGCAACGGCATTTTCAAACTGGCCGCGACCAATTTCCTGGCCATTCACTTTCGCGGCAAAATTATTGTTACCGCCAATCAGGTAACCACTCACGCCGGTCAAAATGAACGACACGATAATGAGACCGAAAATGACTTTGATCACGACACTGTTGGCTGCCGTGCGTAAATTGTCCATCATGGTGTAACAACACTCCGCTGTAGGTGACTTTTATACCTCGTGCAGCATACCACGTGTGGCCGCTACGCGTGAGGGCGTATTTTGACAAGAAACCGGGGCGGTTGTCAGCACAGACCGCATATAAACGCTTAAAAGTAGGCAATAAGCCATAAAAAAAGGCACATCAGATGATGCGCCCTTGTACTTTGCCACATTCCCTTAGCGGGAAAGCGATCAGTTTACCGCGTCTTTCAGTGCTTTACCTGCACGGAAGCCTGGTACTTTCGCGGCAGCGATAGTGATCTCTTTACCGGTCTGAGGGTTGCGGCCAGTACGGGCAGCACGCTCTTTGACAGCAAAGGTACCAAAACCTACCAGCGCAACGTCATCCCCAGCTTGCAGAGATTCAGTAACAGAAGCAATTAAAGCATCTAACGCACGTCCAGCTGCAGCTTTGGAGATATCCGCGCCAGCAGCAATTTTGTCAATCAGTTGAGATTTGTTCACTGTTCTCTTCCTCTCTTTATTATTTATATCGCACCTGAGTCCTTCACGGTGCGATCGCGGAGCAGTTATATCAGGACTCCCATGCCCTTACAACACCCGTTGTCGACGACACACCTGCCAGCCGTCTAAATTAGCGAGACAAAAAAAGGCTGGCAAGTCAGTTTACGCTTGCCAGCCTGGTTTTTATTAACGCTCTTTGCGCGAGGTCACTATTTTGCGGTTACAACCTGCATGCCGGTCGGCTCATTTTGCAGCGCAAGTGACAGAACTTCCTCAATGCGTTTCACCGGATGAATGTCCAGGTCCGCCAGAACGTTGTCCGGAATCTCTTCCAGATCGCGTTTGTTCTCGTCAGGAATCAGAACAGTCTTAATGCCGCCGCGGTGTGCTGCGAGCAGTTTTTCCTTCAGACCGCCGATCGGCAGCACCTGGCCACGCAGAGTGATTTCCCCCGTCATTGCCACGTCTGCACGCACCGGGTTGCCGGTCAGGCAGGAAACCAGCGCGGTACACATTGCGATACCGGCGCTCGGACCGTCTTTCGGCGTTGCCCCTTCCGGCACGTGAACGTGAATATCGCGTTTTTCGTAGAAATCCGGGTTGATACCCAGTTTTTCCGCGCGCGCGCGCACCACGGTCAGCGCCGCCTGAATGGACTCCTGCATCACTTCACCCAGCGAACCGGTGTAGGTCAGCTTGCCTTTACCCGGTACGCAGGCGGTCTCGATGGTCAGCAGATCGCCGCCCACTTCCGTCCACGCCAGGCCGGTCACCTGACCCACGCGGTTTTCGTCGTCGGCGCGACCGTAGTCAAAGCGCTGAACGCCGAGGTAATCGTGCAGATTGTCGCCGTTAATCTCGATGTGCTTCAGCGTTTTGTCGAGCAGCAGCTGTTTCACCGCTTTACGACACAGCTTGGAGATTTCACGCTCCAGACTACGGACACCCGCTTCACGCGTGTAGTAACGGATGATGCCGACGATTGCGCTGTCGTCCACCGTCAATTCGCCTTTTTTCAGGGCGTTACGCTCAATCTGCTTCGGCAGCAGGTGGCGTTTGGCAATGTTCAGCTTCTCATCTTCGGTATAACCGGAAAGACGGATCACTTCCATACGGTCCAGCAGCGGCGCCGGAATATTCATGGAGTTCGAGGTTGCCACAAACATCACGTCGCTGAGATCGTAGTCCACTTCCAGGTAGTGATCGCTGAACGCCACGTTCTGCTCTGGATCCAGCACTTCAAGCAGTGCGGAAGCCGGATCGCCACGCATGTCAGAAGACATTTTGTCGATCTCATCAAGCAGGAACAGCGGGTTTTTAACGCCCACTTTGGCCATTTTCTGGATCAGTTTGCCCGGCATCGAGCCAATATAGGTACGACGATGGCCGCGGATTTCCGCTTCATCACGCACGCCGCCCAGCGCCATACGGATGTATTTACGACCGGTCGCCTTGGCGATGGACTGACCCAGAGAGGTTTTACCTACCCCCGGCGGCCCGACCAGACACAGAATCGGCCCCTTGATTTTGTTCACACGGCTTTGAACCGCAAGATACTCAAGAATACGGTCTTTGACGCGCTCCAGGCCGTAATGGTCGGTATCGAGGATCTCCTGCGCCTGGCGAAGGTCTTTTTTAACCTTGCTGCGCGCATTCCACGGCACCTGCACCATCCAGTCGATATAGCCGCGTACCACGGTCGCTTCCGCTGACATCGGCGACATCATTTTCAGCTTCTGCAGTTCGGCTTCGGTTTTTTCTTTCGCCTCTTTCGGCATTTTCGCCGCGTCGATCTTACGCTTCAGCGCTTCGTTCTCGTCCGGCGCGTCGTCCATCTCGCCGAGCTCTTTCTGAATGGCTTTCATTTGCTCGTTCAGATAGTACTCGCGCTGAGATTTCTCCATCTGCTTTTTCACGCGGTTGCGAATGCGCTTCTCAACCTGCAGCAGATCGATTTCCGACTCCATCATCGCCATCAGGTATTCCAGGCGTTCGTTGATGTCGGACATCTCGAGAACGGACTGCTTATCTGACAACTTCAGCGGCATGTGCGCAGCGATGGTGTCCGCCAGGCGAGCCGGATCGTCGATGCTGTTCAGCGACGTCAGCACTTCCGGTGGAATTTTCTTGTTCAGCTTGATATAGCCTTCAAACTGACCGATTGCCGTACGCACCAGCACTTCCTGCTCGCGCTCTTCAATCTCCGGCGATTCCAGATACTCCGCCTTCGCCGAGAAGTGCTCGCCGTTATCAGACAGCGTGGTGATACGCGCACGCTGAAGGCCTTCAACCAGTACTTTGACCGTACCGTCAGGCAGTTTCAGCATTTGCAAAATAGAGGCCACGGTCCCGACGGTGAAAAGATCGTTTACACCCGGCTCATCCGTTGATGCTTCTTTCTGCGCCACCAGCATGATTTTTTTATCATGATCCATGGCGGCTTCGAGGCAACGGATAGATTTTTCCCGCCCTACAAATAAGGGTATGACCATGTGCGGATAAACCACCACATCGCGCAACGGCAATACGGGGATTTCAATGCGTTCAGAACGCTCAGGATTCATAGAGCTCTCTCTTAGTTTAGTGTCCGCCAGGTAAACTGGTCATGCGACTGTGCTTCACACAACCATTAACATGTAACCAGTATATGGGGATGTATTCCACACATTCAACGCTATGAATACGGAAAAATAAAAGGGGAGATAAAATCCCCCCTTTTTGATTAACTGATTGTATGAACTGATGAATTATTCGCCAGATGCCTGCTGCGCTTCCGGCTTGCCGTAAATCAGCAGCGGCTCTCCTTGACCGGCAATGACCGACTCGTCGATGACCACTTTCTCAACGTCTTCCATGGAAGGCAGATCGTACATGGTTTCGAGCAGCGCGGCTTCCACGATCGAACGCAGGCCACGAGCACCGGTTTTACGCGCCATGGCTTTCTTAGCGATGGCATCCAGCGCTTCATCACGGAATTCCAGATCCACGCCTTCGAGGTTAAACAGCGCCTGATACTGCTTGGTCAGGGCATTTTTCGGCTCTTTGAGGATCTGAATCAGCGCTTCTTCGCTCAGCTCAGTCAGCGTTGCGACTACCGGCAGACGACCGATAAACTCAGGGATCAGACCAAATTTGATCAGATCCTCCGGTTCGACCTGGCTCAGCAGTTCGCCTTCGCTAGCCTTATCCGTTTTCGATTTAACCGTCGCACCAAAGCCAATACCCGAACCGGTTTCAACGCGGTTACCGATCACTTTATCCAGGCCGGCAAACGCGCCGCCGCAGATGAAGAGAATCTTCGAGGTATCAACCTGCAGGAATTCCTGCTGCGGATGCTTACGTCCACCCTGTGGCGGAACGGCCGCTACGGTGCCTTCAATCAGCTTCAGCAGCGCCTGCTGTACGCCTTCGCCGGACACGTCGCGGGTAATCGACGGGTTGTCAGATTTACGGGAAATCTTGTCAATTTCATCGATGTAAACAATACCACGCTGCGCTTTCTGTACGTCGTAGTCGCACTTCTGCAGCAGTTTCTGAATAATGTTTTCAACGTCTTCACCCACGTAACCCGCTTCGGTCAGGGTGGTAGCGTCCGCCATGGTGAACGGAACGTCCAGCAGGCGAGCCAGCGTTTCGGCCAGCAGGGTTTTACCGGAACCGGTTGGGCCGATCAGCAGAATGTTACTTTTGCCGAGCTCAACGCCGTTGTTAGTATCACCGTTACGCAGACGTTTGTAGTGGTTGTAGACCGCAACGGCCAGCACCTTTTTCGCCTGTTCCTGACCGATAACATAGTCATCTAAATGGTGGCGAATCTCGTGTGGCGTCGGCAGAGCACTGCGTTCACGATGCGGCGCCACTTCTTTAATCTCTTCGCGAATGATGTCGTTACATAAGTCGACGCATTCGTCGCAGATATACACGGATGGGCCGGCGATGAGCTTACGCACTTCGTGCTGGCTTTTGCCGCAAAAAGAGCAGTACAACAGTTTGCCCGAGCCATCTTTGCGTTTATCTGTCATGAGTCAAAACCTCTTTTTAAGTTCTTTGTGCCGCATATGACGACGCAAATGCCATTCTTAAGCGCAAGCTGCTACGCAAGCGTTGTGCCGCCCTTAGTATTATATACCGTGCAGCGGCACGTGCCGTCATGACATTAGTTACGTTGGCTCAAAATTGAGTCAACCAGGCCATACTCGACGGCTTCAGACGCGGACAGGAAGCGGTCACGTTCAGTGTCGCTTTCGATCTGCTCCAGAGACTTGCCGGTATGGTGCGCCATAAGCTCATTCATACGTCCTTTCACCTTCAGGATCTCACGGGCGTGGATTTCGATATCCGTCGCCTGACCCTGATAACCGCCCAGCGGTTGGTGAATCATCACGCGGGAGTTCGGCAAGCAGAAGCGCTTACCTTTTGCGCCTGCGGTTAGCAGGAACGCGCCCATCGACGCCGCTTGCCCCATACAGATGGTGCTAACGTCCGGCTTGATGAACTGCATGGTGTCATAAATAGACATCCCAGCCGTAATCACGCCACCTGGGGAGTTGATGTACAGGTAAATGTCTTTTTCCGGGTTTTCCGCTTCCAGAAACAGCATTTGCGCCACAATCAGGTTTGCCATGTGGTCTTCCACCTGGCCGGTCAGAAAGATGACACGCTCTTTAAGCAGACGGGAGTAGATATCAAAAGAACGTTCGCCACGGGAGGTCTGTTCAATGACCATCGGCACCAGGGCCATGTGGGGTGCAAAGTTATCTCGTTCGCCACTGTATGACATTTCCGTCTCCTGGATAATAAATAAAATAGCCACAGCTTTCTGATTATAGAGATGCGGCGAGTGATTCGTTCCCCCAGTAATGGGTACGATCTTACCCTATTTCAAGCATAACAATATTTTGTTGTTACGCTAACACCCAAACGGCGTTTTAGCACATTAACATTGATTATCGACGTAACCGAAAATGGCGGATTATCGCACTTTCCGCTCCCACAGAACAAACTTTAAGCAATGAGGCGTCATGTTCGGCTGGTAGAGAGATGTAGCATCAGCCCCTATCAGAAAGACAGAGGCTGGAATGGTATCATACTTCATTGATTATAAAGAGAATATATCTACTCAGCATCACTATTCTGGTGAAGTTTATTGATGGATCACCGTGCAAATATTAATCAACCACCGAGAACAAGCTAAGAATACGTAAACGATAGATGGTCTCGAAGCTATCACCAGAAGAGAGCTTATGTCGTGTTGCAGGCGCCCGTGAGAGAGTTGTTAAGCCAATACATGCTACTGCTAGCGGATCTCGTGCAGCGCTAAATGTTTCGTCCTAAGGGCGACAGATGCCGCCCAGTGAACAGTCCGCTGTTTTTAGGTTAACATATTGTTGTATCCGGCATTGTCAGAGCCAGAGAAGCTCGCAGCATCAGGGTATTGGGGATCAGCATTCTCTTTCAGCAAATAGACGTTAGCCTCTGCCGCCATGAGCCATAAACCAGAAATCGGTTCAACTAAATAGCGGATATCTGCAACGCTACAACAAGAGTCATATTGGTCTTGCAGTTCATGCAAACTAGAAACTATCACACGTGAATGAGCATCTTTCCCGTCATAACTAAAATTACCAGCAAGCCCGATAATTTTTACTCCGTTACGACCAGTATCTTCTCGTACAGCATACAGAGTAAAGCAGTTCTCGTTAAACCGATGTATTGAAATCCATTTCCATACATCGTGCAAATTATTACCTGCTTGTCACTCTTGCTATTTTCAAGCTTCTGAAAGCTATTATCCGCAAAGACACTATATATATCACGAAAATAAATACCTGGTATAAGCCCCACATTATGACGTGAGTCATTTTGCACAAAAAGCACCATTTACATTGATAACAAACACAGAGATACAAGATAAAATCATCCATTTTATATAATATCCTGTTCATATGATGAATGGTATTTAGTCCGCAATCGTTGATAATACCTCTTGCTGACTCTTTTCTCGCTCAGCCAGGACCTCCTGCTCAAAATACTCACGCACGACGGTGACAGATAAGCCGATCACTATTTGTAAGTTTTCTCCTTTGCGAATAACGCCTAATGCCCCTGCCTGCTTCAATGCGGTATCATCAGCAACGAGTGATGGTTCACGAACAACTAAGCGTAATCGAGTCTGGCAATTACTAATTGTGTCAATATTATCGCTGCCACCAACACAATGTAGAATCGCTATAGCTTTTTCTTTATCAGGATGTACATTAGTTGCACGTTTATTACGGTAATCCTGCTTAGAGTACAAACGAACTTCTTCACTAGCTTTGCCACGACCCGGCGTAAGGATATTGAAGCGCAGAATTAAGTAACGAAAGATAAAGAAATTAATCGCAGCAAAGAGCAACCCAAGCGCTATATGAATCCAGATAAGATTAGCATGGTTTTGTGCATAAAAAACCCAGTTGAAGAGGATCATATCATTTATGCCTCCCCCCATAAATCCAACAACACCAGCCATATATAACACCATGCAGAGTATAGCGCCAACTAATGCATTAATAGCAAAAAGTACTGGTGAAATGAATAAGTAGGTAAATTCAATCGGCTCAGTAATACCAACTGTTACTGCTGTCAGTATAGCAGGAAAGATAAGTGCGGCTACTTTGCGTTTTTGCTCAGGATGTGCCGTTGAATACATCGCCAATCCTGCACCTAACGAACAAAATACGCAAATATTTCCTTCAAGGCAATAACCGCCTGCAGGAAATTGCTCTTTTAACGGTACCGCTGAAGCGGCAAATGTAGCTACGTGATCAATCCAATAAGTGTACAACCCTCCGTCGACAACCGCTGGACCGAAATAAAGAGGGAAATAAACAAAACGGTGCAATCCAGTGGGTACAAGAAAGTGGTTAATAAAAGTAAAAACACCCATTCCCAATACGCCAGCATTAACATAAAACGTCTGCATGGCATTAATACCTAGCTGAATCTTAGGCCATATTAAACAAGTTAAGTAAGCCAAGGGAATCATCGCAAAAAATGCGATAATAAACACCAAACTCATTCCCTGAAAAATAGATAAATATTCCGATAGTTTCTTTTCAAAAAAACGGTTGTGTATCCAGGTAACAATACCACCAATTAGCAATGAGAAAACAATGCTAGTATCCAGCGTTTTAATTCCACCGACCATGGCCAGGCCACTCTCCTTACCAACATCCTGGCTAAAATCAACGCCAAAATCAGCCCCCCAGAATTGTAAAATACTGCTGGTGAAATAGTTGTAGGCCATATAGGCAAAAAATGCAACCAGAGCGGCACGCGCTTGGGCCGTTTTGGCTAATCCAATAGGTAGAGCCATACAAAACAACAATGGAAAGTTACGAAATATAGTCCATGCACCCGATTGAATAATGGTAATAACTTTATAAAAATTAGAGTCCGGCAATGCCAAATCACCTACAATATCTGGCATAGTTAGCAAACCCGTAATTGCCAAGAGCAAACCAGTAAAAGGTAAAAAAGCGATCGGCACAGCCATAGCTCCGCCAAACGTTTGAAAAGCACCCATTAAATTTATTTTAGCCATTGATTAACCCTAAAGTTTTAATAACTCCATCATGGCAATAAAATCCACCAAAATAAACTTATGCAATTACAACTTAATATATACCTGAGTCTATAGTAGAAATATCCTTGCCACTTCCATATTGAATTTAAAATGTATATTCAAATAGAAACACGCTATTACGTTACTCCTTATCGCTTAGTAAGGTACGTAGTTCATTCTTCTTTAGAATTGGGAAAATTGTTGCCTGACCATCGACATAGCACTCTCCCATCCACGTTAACGACATCGTTTCATTATTTCCAGCAACGACTTCTCCTCCGAGATCGGTCAGGATCAGCCGCTGTTCTGCCATCTGTTGACAAAACGCGGAAAAACCAGCTTCGTCGCCCTCACCGACGGTCAAGAACCAAGCCACTTTTCGCCCCTCAGCACGCCATTCACAACCTGCAGTCTGCCCACTGGTAATCGCTGTTAATGGCGCTGAGCACAGTACCGCTGCAAACCCATGACCCGAACGTACCGCACATCCTTGAGGTAAAATAACAAGTTGATCGAAAGCATTTTGGTCAAGATAAAGATGCGTCCAGCCAAAAGGATTTTCCTCAGGGATATTCCACAGCATTAGCACACGATGATGTGCTTGCATAACCCGAGGCATAATTCCATTACCGGCCCAGAATGAAGGCCGCTTCTCACTGCCCGGCACAGCATCACCAGGATGATTAACCCACATTTTCGCCGTATGATTAGCCACAAATTGAATATCAACCAGATGCTGCTGGTGTCCCGGTTTACCGCTATGGTGATCAATACACGAAGAGAGCGCTACGGCAGGCTGCTTCCAGACAACAATCTTGCCGCCGCCACATTCATACCATGCGCTCAATTTTCCCCGCGTTAAGCGAGCAATATCAAATGTATCCTGAGGCGGTTGATAATCACTGGCACAGAACATGGGTAACGACGCACATTTGCGATTAACACTCCCGCCTCCCCAGGCAACCGCCCCCCACGCGGATAACTCGGTTAAGTTCGCCGCCAGCAATTCTTTTTCATAAACCCGCCCCATCGTACCGGCAGCAATTCCCCCCACATAGTGCAAAGCACTCCAGCGCATAAGTTGATCAATCAACCGCTGGGCCCGCAAACGCCATTGCGTATCCTGAGCCAACTGATATAGCGCAAACAGACCAATATAATCCACAGGGAAATAAGGCGCAGAATTCCATTCAACGAAGCCATACTCTTCTATAGCCGCAAACCAACGCATCAACCGTTTATCGGCAAGCAATTTTTGCTCACGTCCATTGCGACCAGAAGCCGTAAACATTTCGTCTGGGAAGTATTGCCCCGCCAGGTACTGTGCGACATGGAAGCAAAGTGTATGGTTCTCGCTCCAGTACCACATCACATCGTTACCAGGCTCATCGTACCAGTAGCGATATCCAAGGATTACTGAGCGAATACGCTGCCACTGCGCTGCAGAAAAATATTCACCATGATGATCCGCCCAAATCCAAAGTAACGGCACTAGCGAAAAGTCCGAACAATCTTCACGTGAATCAATCCGTTCCAGCGTACTCAGTAACAATGCTTCTGCTTGTGGTTCATACAGACCTGAATGCATCATAGCCAGTAATCGACAAGTACGATCCATGCCATGCATTGCCGTATAGCGCAGAGCGTTATGTTTACGCTCAACCAAATCCAGAGAATCATCCAGGATTTCATCGTTGTCAGGTAAGACATTAATACCAAAATGATGCCTCAGTACCACGTCATCAAGGCGCATTGTCAGGATCAATTGATAATGTGCTTCGCCCACATCCTCAGGGAGCGTGAGTAAGAGGCCGTTTGGAGTAATATTTGCTACACCAAAATCACAAAGACGGGGCGTAAAATTATCGTTCCCCATTCCATGCAGTTCCCCGCTCAGATATAACATTTCTGGCGATGCCAGCGGTTGACACGCAATGCAGACCTGGTGATTCCGCACAGCAAGCTGGGGACGTAAAGAAGATGCAAATGCGCTAAGCATTTTAACCAAGTGCATATCTATCCCAGATAACGCAACACCTAGCGTCGGTTCACTGAGGTAAATCATCTGCATGACAAAAAGCGCATCACGTTCAAAGAGTTCATCCAGATGGATAAGGATCTGATTTTTCCCTGCCCGCAATGGCAATGATATCTCTTGTTCTTGCAAACGATTTCGGCTAAATGGGGTAAAACAGGCCGCTAACTGTCCATCACACCAAATTCGAACTCCGCCGCACGTTGCAAGCCGAAATTGATAATCCCCCGTGTACGGAACAACGAGTTCAGTTCTTAGCCAACGCTGTTCATGAAAAGCAACATGACGAAAAGAAGAAAAAGAAACCGTGTCGCTATCCGCACTAAAATAAACCTCTTGTGTGGGCATAGCTTCTGTGGGATGGACAAGACGTGATGCCTGAGTTTGCAGAAAAAACCGCCTGATAGAGGACTCTTCCAGAGGACCACCACCGTTACTAAAATGGTAGTCCATTGGCCATGTCTGGGGTTCGCGAGGGGAAAACTCAGCAAAGCGTACTGCGTGAGACTCTGATACCGTAAAGCATGTTAGCGCCTGCCCAGTATTCAACCACTGTTTCTGCTCGTTCATGTTGCCCCCACCGTTTACCCATACCCAAGGTAAGATATTCATCGTAGGGCAATCATCAACATCTTTAGTAACGACTTATATCGCTAATTCGTATCGAGTTAAAGAAATCGTCTGATGGCTCACAATCAGCCTGATAACAAACAGAGAAATGTTATATTCTTCACAAAAAAATATATACAAAACCCAAAAAATAATAAAACCCCTCATTTCTGAGTAAATTTCAGCCATAAAAAGAGATATCAATCACAAACTTATAATACACATTACGCAGTAGATAGATACTTAACCCCAGGGATTCATGATACTCACAAGCGATGCACATCCTCGAGCAAAGTTGCTCATGATTTTCAGATAAGATACTGACGGTAGACATATCACATATGTGGAAGATTATTGCTCCCACAATGCTATAGGCAAAAAAAACCCGTCACCAAAAGGCAACGGGTTTTTCTCAAAACCGTAAACCGGGAAGCGAAATTACGCCTGCTGGTTCATCAGTTCGTTGAAGGAAGTTGCTTTTTCAGTCACTTTCGCTTTTTCCAGAACTGCTTCAACAGCCTGTTCTTCCAGAGCGACGCTGCGCATGTTTTCCATCAACTCTTTGTTTTTGCTGTAGAATTCAATCACTTCTTTCGGATCTTCGTAGGCAGACGCCATTTCTTCGATCAGAGTAGCAACGCGTGCTTCGTCAGCTTTCAGCTCGTGGGTACGAATCACTTCGCCCAGCAGCAGGCCAACAACAACGCGGCGTTTCGCCTGCTCTTCGAACAGTTCGCGCGGCAGTTCCATCGCTTGCTGCTGGTTGCCACCGAAACGCTGAGCAGCCTGACGACGCAGAACGTCGATTTCGCTGTCGATCAGAGCAGCCGGAACGTCGATTTCGTTGGCTTTCACCAGGCCTTCGATCGCCTGAGATTTAACACGGTTACGTACCGCGCCTTTCAGCTCGCGTTCCATGTTTTTACGCACTTCAGCGCGCAGGCCTTCAACGGTGCCATCTTCAACGCCGAAACGTTTGATGAATTCAGCAGTCAGTTCCGGCAGCTCACGCTCTTCAACTTTCTTCAGGGTAATCGCGAACTTAGCCGCTTTACCTTTCAGGTTTTCAGCGTGGTATTCTTCCGGGAAGGTCACGTCGATGGTGAACTCTTCGCCAGCTTTGTGGCCTTTGATACCGTCTTCAAAGCCCGGGATCATACGACCCTGGCCCATCGCCAGTACGAAGTCAGTCGCTTTGCCGCCTTCGAACTCTTCGCCGTCTACGGAACCGATGAAGTCAACGGTTACGCGGTCTTCAGCGTCAACAGCGCCGTCTTTGTCTTTCCAGTTAGCCTGCTGCTTACGCAGGGTGTCCAGCATGCCGTCAACGTCGGCTTCGGTCACTTCAACAACCGGTTTTTCAACTTCGATAGCGTCCAGGCCTTTCAGCTCAACTTCCGGGTACACTTCGAATTCTACTGCGTAGGTGAAGTCTTCACCCTGCTTGTATTCGCCCGGAACGTAGTTCGGTGCGCCAGCCGGATTGATCTTCTCTTTGATGATCGCATCAACAAAGTTGCGGCTCATCAGGTCACCCAGCACGTCCTGACGCACGGAAGCGCCATAACGCTGAGCAACAACATTCATCGGTACTTTACCTTTACGGAAACCGTCAATGCGTACTTTTTTCGCTACGTTGACCAGCTCGCTTTTTACAGCGGTCTCGATGCTGTCAGCAGCGATAGTAATCGTTACACGGCGGCCAAGGCCCTGAGTGGTTTCAACTGAAACTTGCATCTTGTTACCTCAAAAAAATCACAGTGCTCGGTCAACTCTGAATCATGCCTTGCAGTACTGGGACGTTCTCTTTTAATCAGAAACCATTCCCTGTAGCCAGAATCATCCCGAAGACATTCCGAAAAATAAGACGCAGCATTATAGCGGCATCACTTTTATGAGTCGAGAACGGTTATCACGCGTTGCTGCGGCATTTTTCACAATTCCCGGCTAATTTTTGTCTGAATACTGTTTTTAGCGCTCAAAATTCAGACAAAACAAAACGGCCCGCAGGCCGTTTTCTCATAATCTGTACGCAACATACTGGAAAAGTTCCGCGTTGCAAATGCCTTTTCTACGCGATAGTCCCCGCGCCACGACACGGCGGCGAGGCAAAAACGGTATCCTGTAAACCTTCCCACTCTTTACGCGTGTAGGTGTGCAGAGCCAGAGCATGTACGGTGGAGGCAAACTCCTCTGTTAGGGTGCCATAGATCATTCGGTGGCGATTCAGGAAGCGTTCCCCGGTAAATCGATCGCTCACCAGCACAACTTTAAAGTGGCTCTCTGAGCCTGCCGGTACGTTGTGGCGGTAGCTTTCATCGACAACTTCCAGGAACACTGGATCAAACGCTGCCCTTAATTTTTCTTCGATTTGTTCACGCATCATCATGATATTACTCCTCCGACAACGTTAAGATGCCGCCTATCCCTTTAAATGTTAGCCGCTTTTACTGACTCCATTACACAAAGGCAACAAAAAATTAGCGTTCGCCCCATTTTATTTGTCAAGTAGATGAAGTTAACGCCTTTTACAATCCGTTCTCATCTGAAATCCACCTGCAAAACGATCCCTGGCGCAGAAAAGCACCAACGCGATGAAATTACATGCATTGCCTACTTCCCCTGACCGTTGGCGATGTTATGATGACGGGAATTTTCAGTAAACAATGCGTTTGAGAACCCTAACATGTTAAAAAAAATCCTCTTCCCACTGGTAGCACTGTTTATGTTGGCAGGATGCGCAACGCCGCCGACCACCGTTGACGTGTCGCCGAAAATCACACTGCCTCAGCAGGATCCTAGCCTGATGGGCGTCACCGTCAGCATTACCGGCGCCGACCAGCGTCAGGATCAGGCGCTGGCGAAAGTGACTCGCAACAACCAGCTGGTGACCCTGACAGCTTCCCGCGACCTGCGCTTCCTGATGCAAGAAGTGCTGGAAAAACAGATGACCGCGCGCGGCTACATGATTGGCCCGAACGGTGCGGTAAACCTGCAGATCATCGTTAATCAGCTGTACGCCGACGTTTCCCAGGGTAACGTGCGTTACAACATCAATACCAAAGCGGATATTGCTATCATCGCGACTGCCGCAAACGGTAGCAAGATGACCAAAAACTACCGTTCTAACTATTCCGTTGAGGGCGCGTTCCAGGCCTCCAACCAGAACATTTCCAACACCGTGGACAGCGTGCTAAGCGACACCATTGCCGATATGGCCCAGGACACCGCGATCCACGATTTTATCAAACAGAACGCACGTTAATCCTGTCTCAGACCCGGCACCTCGCCGGGTCTGAACGTATACGCCTATGTCTGCTCACTATCTGCGAATTTTTCAGCAACCGAAATCAGCCATTCTGCTGATTCTTGGCTTTGCGTCCGGTTTACCGCTTGCCCTGACCTCAGGGACGCTACAGGCGTGGATGACGGTTGAGAATATCGACCTGAAAACCATCGGTTTCTTCTCGCTTGTCGGACAGGCATATGTGTTTAAGTTTCTCTGGTCTCCGGTCATGGACCGCTATACGCCGCCATTCCTTGGGCGACGTCGCGGCTGGCTGCTCACCACCCAATGTTTACTGCTTGTCGCCATTGCGGCGATGGGCTTCCTTGAGCCCGCCTCACAGCTGCGCTGGATGGCGGCACTGGCGGTCGTCATCGCCTTCTGCTCTGCTTCACAGGATATCGTCTTCGACGCCTGGAAAACCGACGTGCTGCCCGCCGAAGAGCGCGGGGCCGGCGCGGCGATTAGCGTGCTGGGCTATCGACTGGGAATGCTGGTTTCCGGCGGTTTAGCGCTGTGGCTTGCCGATAAGTGGCTAGGCTGGCAGGGCATGTACTGGTTAATGGCCGCGCTACTGGTGCCCTGTATTATCGCCACGCTACTGGCACCGGAACCAAGCGATGTTATTCCGGTCCCGAAAAGCCTTGAGCAAGCGGTGGTTGCGCCGTTAAAAGATTTCTTTAGCCGCAATAACGCGTGGCTGATTCTGCTGCTGATTGTAATGTACAAACTCGGCGATGCCTTCGCCATGAGCCTGACCACCACCTTCCTGATTCGCGGCGTCGGCTTTGACGCAGGCCAGGTTGGTATGGTCAACAAAACCCTTGGCTTATTTGCGACCATCGTCGGTGCGCTGTACGGCGGCGTGCTGATGCAACGCCTGACGTTGTTCCGCGCGCTGCTCATTTTCGGTATTTTGCAAGGCGTCTCCAACGCCGGTTACTGGATGCTGTCGGTAACCGACAAACATCTCTATTCCATGGCGGCGGCGGTGTTCTTTGAAAACCTGTGCGGCGGCATGGGCACAGCGGCGTTCGTCGCGTTGCTGATGACGTTATGCAATAAGTCTTTTTCCGCCACCCAGTTTGCCCTACTGTCGGCACTCTCTGCCGTAGGTCGCGTGTACGTGGGGCCAATTGCCGGTTGGTTCGTTGAAGCCCACGGCTGGCCAACCTTCTATCTTTTCTCCGTGGTCGCCGCCGTGCCGGGAATCTTCTTGCTGCTCGTCTGCCGACGAACGCTGGAGTATACCCAGCAAACCGAGCAGTTTATGCCACGCACGGCCTACAGCGGCGGCTATCGCCTGGCGCTGCGTCTGCTGTTAGCGGGTGTTGTTCTGCTGGGCATCTGGCTGCTGATGTTAATCAGCGATGCGCTGAATTTCTCCGTATTACCGTGGTCAGCACGGGTGCTGGAAGCGGGGGTTCTGATTGCCTTTGTTGGCATCGTTTTCGGCTGCCTGCTGGACTATCTGGCTCTGCGCAAAACGTCGGTTCCGGTAAATAAGTAAAAAATGCGACATATCCGTTGTAATCACTACGCGTAATAATAACTCTCGCATCGTATATCAAATTTTTTATTTGCGCTTTTGTGCGCTTTAGAATTCTGGAAATTACTGGAACGATTAAAACAGGCTTTATTTCTTTAACCGATTCAGCATCGGACCAATTAAATTTTCGTTTTTTAATTGTCTTTTATTTGATGATTATTTGTTAATTAATTGTATATTTTTGGCAATGGTTATACCAATTGCCATCTTAACCCCGCCCCTATCCCCCCTTTCGTTATAACGCCCGTCAGATGGGCATTCCGCCTGAAAAATAGACACATTTGGCAACATCTGTGACAAGCACGGCAGAACCCGGTAACACATAACTGACAGAGCCCCAATGATGTTTACAGTAATGTAACCTTCCCGTAAAATGCCCACACACTTTAAACGC
>ERZ1026892.197-NODE-197-length-29841-cov-4.539213_pt1 | contig 29841 bp, 34 predicted proteins | sample MGYA00380176_ERZ1026892 | MGnify/ENA primary metagenome ERZ1026892 (study PRJEB33269, sample SAMEA4719812) | human gut metagenome | biome: human-associated habitat; feature: organic feature; material: feces | place: Cameroon | collected 2013-10 ... | reverse complement strand
AGTGAAATCTTTGTCTTCAAGTCGCCGGGAGGTACTTGTAGATTGTTTTCACGTCTACACCTATTACATCAGCTACCTGCTGCCGGGTTGCGCCCGTACTCAACATCCTGCGGCACCGCTCCACCACTTCTTCAGTCATTACCCGGCGGCGGCCGCCGACTCTCCCTGGCACGTGCGCAGCACCGAGGAGATCCTCGCCGCGTTTTGATTTATATTGGGCTTCCCCAGTTGGTGCACCCGAAATGGGTGCGCCTTGGCATCACCAGCCTTGAAGAGTATGCCCGCCACTTCAATTGCGTGACGCGGTAAATTTAAAAATCGACAAATATCGTCCAGGAGCGCCATTTTTAATGGCTGGAGATAGCATCCAACATTTGTTGCTTGCAATATTTGGCGAATTTTATCGATTTATCATGCCCCACTCATGCCCCAAGACGCCTGCCATGCGAAATCTTCCATCAATTGACTGCAACTAAACAACCGCATTGTCCTGGCGCACATCGCAGATAGTAAACGTCACGACGCCGATGACAGTAACATCGTCCAGGGCTTCGCCCTCGATCGCTTCGCCATCTTCGGTAATCAGCGACCTTCCTCTCAGCGTGGCAAGCTCCGTCTCGCCGCCGTGCTGGATCAGAACCTGACTACCCTGCTTTGCCTTCAGGGAAATATCCAGCACAACATAACCGCCACCCCTTTCGAAAACGCGGGTGTTAGGACCGACATTGCAGATCGAGTTAACCGTTAATCGCTGTTCCGTGTAGTCCGTCGCGGGTGATGGAAAGCCCATTACAGAACCCTCCCCATGTTGGCCATCATCCACAGGCGGTTTTCGCTATGGTCGGTGGTTTTGTCGACGAAATAACCCTGCTCTCTCGATATCCATGCATTAGCCTCAGAGTCGGTAAAGTGCAGCCCGCGCCGGCGCAGCGCGGTAACGAAGTCGCGGGTGTGAAGGTACTGGAACCCCTTGGAACTGCGCAAAATGGACTCGCGGAAAGCCGCGGCGATGTCTGACTGTCGAAGCATGATCTGCCCTCCGATAAATACTGTTTTTATATACAGTAATTTTAACAGGGCGACATATCAATATAGGCTGTGGCTATCAATTTACGCCATTGACGTAACATATTGATGTAATGAGTAAGGTAAGTCTTAAAGTGTTTTCAGGCCTTAGCTGTTTGATGGTTTTGCGAACACCGCGAGAATAAAATTTTGTAGCTATAAGCCTCCCTCAATACAGAATTGCTCACCTGCTGGCTATTCCATGACGTTAACAATAGGACATATCACTCAATCATCAAACCGTTTTTTATAGTATTTATTCATGCAGTATGTTCTAAACATACCACATGAATATGTTTCAATTAATAAAGACTCTTCAATGCCTCGATAGCTCCAAATTTATTTAAATGCTGCCCATCGTAATAAAGCGCATTATTTTCCTTCATGTACTCGCATTCTGATTCATTGCACAGAGCATTATGAGGGTCAATTATTTTTATATTTTTAGAAAGTAACTCATCAAGAACTAAATCTACACTTTCTAACTTTGACTCGAATCTTTCAGAGTAACCACTCAAATCATGGTTAGCCATTAGAAGTTCGCCTACGAAATGCCTAAACTCTATGTTGTTATTAACAACCTCTTTAACCACATCAAATTTAAAGAATGGAACGTCCTTAACAAGTATTACCTCTTTACCATTTTTCTTAAGATTGCTTATCGTCTTTTCAAGCCCCAATCTTAATGCAATCAAATTATCGTCTGTATTTCTACCAGACACCTGATGGTAACCCATTTCCTTTTCTTTATTGTCTATACCTGCATCCCAAAAAGCAGCTATAATTACTGTTTTAATATTTGCTTTACTATTTATATACTCAATTGCTTTCTGGTTGAAATTATTACATAACGTAGCATGCTCTGGATTTTTCCCTAAATAACGGGGTGTATCAATGAGGTTAGGACATGAAGATTTTGTTAACTGGTATACAGCCAATCCTTTGAGGTTGGCATAATGATCTACCCCACCTCTCAGCGCTGCTGCATGGCTATCTCCTAATAGAGCTACAGCATCGCTGCTTCCTGCAGGCATGCATTCTGGAAAATCAGGTAGTTTATCAGCGTCAGCCACAAGGCAACGATCAGCAATGCTGTTGCTTCTACTAGCTTCAGCGGCAAGCACAGCCTCATTCACTCTATATGGAAGACCTACCGTCACGAAGCAGGCAAGCATTGGTGCTGATATTATAGCTACCGTAACTAAATAGCCTGTGATGATCTTTTTATTTGTAAACAGATTTTTCTTCCTGAATGGAATTTCAACAAACTTATATGAAAAATAAGCAATAACCAAAGAGACAGTTGAAATTAAAACACCTTTAAATGCAGGAAAAGGTTCGTTGTATGCAATCCTTGCAAAGCTCAAAAGAGGCCAATGCCACAGGTACCATGAATAGGATATGAGACCAATAAACACCAAAACTCTGTTGCTAAGAAAAACTTTACTTAACCTTCCCTCGGAAAGTATAACCAGCGCTGCACCAAGTACCGGAAACGCCGCCATATATCCAGGAAAAACCGTAGAGTCGTTGAATAACACTGCTGGCACAAGAATGCAAGCAGAGCCAACCCCAAATAAAAAGTCATTATGTTTCTGAACTATTTTAGAAAAGGCAATTTTTTGGTATTTTAATGATAGTAATACTCCCACGCCCATCTCCCATGCTCTGGTCGGCAAGAGATAAAACGAAGGTAGTGGTTTAATATAGGTTGCTACGGCGCACAGTACAAAAGACGATAATGTTATAAATAAAGTCGCTTTAAAGAGGTCTATGTGCCTGGCAAAGCATAAGGTGAATATTATTGGGAGAAATATATAAAATTGTTCCTCCACCCCGAGAGACCACGTCATCAGTAATGGGTTTAGCTCAGAATTTGTAGAAAAGTAATCAACACCTTTCCATAATGCAATATTTGGAACTGACAGTAACGTAGCTATTGTGTATTTAGAAAAATCCCTCAATTCTTCTGGGGATAAAAAGTAATATGAGAAAATCGCGCACAAAACCAACATTACTATTAATGCCGGGGCAATCCGTTTTATTCTTCGCGTATAGAAATTAGAATAGCTGAAGCGACCTTGTGTCACTTCTTTATTTATTATGCCACCTATTAAAAACCCTGATATAACAAAAAAAACATCGACGCCTACAAACCCTCCGCTAAAAAATGTCAACCCAGAATGAAAAAAAACAACAAGTAATATTGCTACCGCTCTCAAGCCATCGATATCACTACGATACCTAACCGTATTGTTAATACTCATGATTCCCGCCAAATCATTCCAAAAAAATCAAAATGTTAAAAGTTATGACCAGCCTAATGTTAGAATTTTTTTGATGTTTTTGCCACCCCATTTTGAGGTGGCCAGTTTTAGTTGACCATATATGGACGCCCCGGGTGATGCAAGTACTAGTTCGATGCGGTTTGCGACCATATATCCGGCGTCGTTAGTAGGTTCAATGACCTGCGCCATGATGTTATCCGAGCCCTGTTTCCTAATCACTACACCGGTATTTGATTACCCAGGTCAACTTCAGGCTGTTACAGGGACGGTAGCCGTTATCTCATCAGTGCCTGCAAACTCAGTTAAAAATTTTTTCTGTAACTTGCTGTTTTTATTCAGCTCATCGCAACGGCCTTCTGCATATTAAAATCAATACCATCGGTCAAAACACGCCAGATAATTCTCGTCAGCTTATTCGCCAGCGCAACCGTGGTTTTCAGGAACCCTCGACGGGCCTCCAGCCTTTGCAGCCAAATACTCAGACTATCATCGCGCTTTTTCAGACAGCGCATTACAGACCTCGCACCATGAATAATGAGAGTTCTCAGACTCCGGTTGCCATTTTTTGTCACAGAAGACAGACGCTGTTTTCCGCCCGAACTGTGCTGGCGGGGAACCAGGCCGCACCAGGCGGATAATTCTCGCCCACTCGAGAACTGTGTGGCATCAACTTCGCTGAGAAACGCTGCTGCAATCAGGGGACCTACGCCCGGGATTGTTAATAGATGGCGGTACGCGGTTTGTTGTGATGACAGCGCTGCAATTTCGTTATCCAGACTGGTAATTCGTTCATTTAATGCCTGCATATCTTCCCGCAGCGAGGACAGCAGCCGACGAAGAGTGAATGTCAGGATGTTTGAGGCATCTTCAATCAGCTCCGGTAGCTGTTGCTGGAGACGCAGGATCCAGACAGGAATAGTGAAGCCATATTCAGCGAGCAGAGAACGAAGCTGGTTGGCCAGCGCCGTTCTCTGCTCAACCATCAGTTGACGTGTGTTCCGAAGCGGCTTGATATCCTGCTGCTCTGTGTTTTTTTCACAAACAAAGTGAATGCCCGGGCGAAATGCTGTCTATAGCGCGCGTTAAAATTTGATACCAAATTGAAAAAAAATTGATACCAGAATAACGGCGACATAAAAAATCATTTGATACCAATGGCGTCCGTAAAGATATAATCTTTATTCCTATCACATAACTCCTTCTCAGCTAGTGTCAGCAGCTCCACATCCAGTCCGTCGATAGAAACCGGCTCATTCCCATAAAAATTATATGTATACCCCGAGTCATAGCTCACCATAATAGTCGCGGTTACAGATGCACCAGTGACAGTGATAGCTGTTACCTTAAAGAGCGCATCAATTACTGAAACTTCACTTGGCAGACCTACCCCTGACTGAGTCGAACGATTGATTGTTATCTCTTTTTTCGCTGAAAATGGCATTTTTTAATCCTCTACAAGGTAATCATGATATCGAAGCTGATATCCATTGTTCCTGTTAAGGACAGTGGATTGATATACGCTCCGGTTGTGGCATCAAATAATATAATTGCCATAGTTTTTCCTGACGCATCCGTTTGCGTTGTGATTGTCACTGCTTTGCCTGTGGTATTGCGATTCAGTACCCCATGTCCACAATATGAGATGGACTCGCTCTCGCCAAATTGCATACTGATGACACTGGATTCAGTCCACGCTGTGAGTTTTGTATTCCCGGCACCAACGGAAATAGCTGCCGTGCCTGTCACGATGGCGCTCACCGTTCCATCGTATACATCACCTATCGCGTAACGTGGTGCCGCCCCGGCTGCGTACCCTGTTCTTTTTTGAAAGGTAAATCCAGCCGCGCCGTTGAACGCGAATGACATTTTCAGCCGACGCTCCTGCAGGATGCCCGACCTTGTTGTGTTGACGATCGATACGGGAACCACGCTCCACGGATTTGCATTCCCGGATGGGAAATTAACCGTCGCGATAGTGTTTGTTGTACAGATAAAATTATCCGGGCGGCCATTTTCAACCGAGCCGGATATACGTCCACTGACAAAAATTTTCCCGCCAGGTGACACATAAAATTTATTTCCTGATGAGGGAGCCATACTCCATCCGTCGAAATGCACCGTGCTATCTGTGTTGTGGATAGAATATGTCGTCGCGAATTCAAATCTGCAGTTTTTGCAGTAGATATGTTGCTCCCCCATTCCCGGGGCACGGGTACCAATCGCCTGAAGGTTTATGCCGTTATGGTCTAAAAGCATATTGATAAGATGGACGTCGGTGCTGTCTGCAGCGGCACCTTGTATCAGAATGCCAGCCCCATCACAGTTAAAAATCTTACCGTCAGAGAAAGTCGTAAATACCCCCGTAGCCAGATACGGGATCGGAGTAGCAGCATTATCGACAACCATATCAAATCCATTTCCCGTATAGTTCCATACATATGTCCTGTCGAAGTGGACGTCGAAAACCGGGTTTCTTACCTGAATCGCATGTCCCGTTGCTTTTCCACCACCGGTTAAACTGGTTCCGTCTATAAAGCAGTTACTGAACCGAATATTACTGATTTGTGCGTTGACGGCGTTTGGGTCCCATAAACGGAAGAATGACCGCTTACACCAGATATCCTTAAAAAGCTGTGAGACCACAATATTGGAACTACTTCTTAAGTAAACGGTCGCGCCGAACAGGGCCTTAGTTCTTGACCCCATAAGGCTGACACCGGCGGGGACATAAATCGTCCCGCACGGATAAAATGTCTCCGCGACCGGGAACCAGACCGCCGCCAGCCCTGCCTTTTCAGCAGCATTTAATGCATTCTGAATAGAAACCGTATTGGCGGCGGTATAGGTTGCGGTATCGTCTGATGCCACTGCGCCGAACCATGTCACATCGTACGAGGCAATATTTACTCGTTTCCAGTACCAATTCGCCTGACCAGCAGGCACACAAATGGTACCGCCATCGTCAGGAGCTACGCCACTAACAGCAATAAACTCACCACCACCGGTTTTTCCGCCGGGGTGGTACGCAGCCAACAGAACTCGCTGGCCCGGACGCTCAGGAATGATGTTTTTTAAGGATGCATAGCTGGGAACCTGCCCGATGTATTTAAAGCCTTCGCCTGAACCCAGGTTTTGGCGAAGCGTGTCACCATCCATCAGAACGAAGTGAGTAACGTCGTTAGCAAAGCTAGTTGCATCGGTTCCGGTGGTCGTAAAGCCAATATCAGAAGCTGATGCTATTCTGTAATAATTCCCAGAATATTCAATGTACTGATTTAACTCGCTGAAAACATATGGACCATTCTCATAATCACCTAAGAACTGATATCCCGAAGAAAGTAGGAATTGCTGAAAGCGATTTTCTTTATCCGTTTGAGATTCGGAAAATGTAGACTCCTGTGTTGATAGCTGAGAAGAGAAGCTTTCATCAACATTTTTAATTAACTTACTTATAGTTGGAAACTCTTTCCCAAATCTGTCAACAGCATTATCACCATCACTATTCATGAAGTCATCATACGCTTGCGCGTTATCGCTAAGATCCTTCATGCTATTAGAAGGGCGCGGGTTCCCGGTATTGTATCGATTTACCATATTAATACCTGCATGGTTTTTGGACTTAATTACAGAAACGCTAAAGCAATGCGCTCATGCATATTAAAATTAATTTATATAAATAGCAGACTGGAAATAATGAAATGTAAATCAGTAGAACTCTTCTATATATACCAAACCTGAAGCGCCATTACCGCCGTTAAATACACCACCGGACATAGATGGATCGTAAGCACCACCGCCACCACTTCCATAGGCACCACCAGAAATACCTGCACCAGAGCCAGCCCTACCACCTCCACCCCAGTATGATGAAGCACCATTACCGGCCATAATCAAAGAGCCATTTTGACCATCAAATCCAAATCCGCCCTGAATATTTAAAGAGCCACCGCTGGCATAACCACCGGCCCCGCCTGCAAGGTTAGTGGCACTTCCTTTTTGACCACCAAAACCACCTGCGCCTGAGACCCCATTTATTGATGATGCACCACCATTACCACCAGGATTAGCACCGTTACCACCAGCGCCACCAGAGCCAACAACAACATTATAACTTGCCTGTGAAAGGGCAAAGTAACCAATTGCAGTCCCACCAGCGCCACCGCCGCCACCAGATAATGACTCTGTCCCTGACGTTCCCTGACAGCCGCCTCCACCACCACCTGCGCCCGTAACGGTAACCCTCGCGTATTTTGCGCCAGCTGATGGAGTATACGTCCCTGAAGAGGTAAACCTAACGATGCCTAACAGCCTCCCATCGTTAAACATTTTATTCATAGCTTTTAATACTTGCCCATCATCCTCAGGATCAAGTGCAATGCCTGCTCCCTCAACGACAGAGACTAATTCTCTCTGAAATGTATTAAGCATTTCCGCATTAATAATTGTTGGAGAAATACCATTGGCGACATTGCCATTAGTATACTCACCATTAGAATCAGCGGTATCTGTTGTGCTTCCAACTTTTCTCATAATTAACCTTCACTGAATTTGATTTTAAGGAATAACACCAGAAGCGATATCAAATATTGAACAGAATCCAGGGGTTACTTCATAAACCCCTTCATCATTAAAACCGAAAAGAATATAACCAAACTTAACCAGCGTATAAGATGGCGCCAGTGCATTTATACGGCACTCAAGCTGGCGATTCCCCCATGAGCGAAGTGGATCCCCGCAATAACTGAGGCCAACCCGTGCATAAGATATCGTGGTATCCTCGGCCTCTACCAACCAGACGAATGGCCAGTCATCGCCATTAAGACCGTCACCGCAAACAGATAATCCAGCGCGCGCATGTCTGTATTCTTTAATGTCGATGGTGTAGCCCATCGCGGCTGCAATACCGATGAAATAGCTTTTTGACTGACCACCGGTACTGATTAATTTTGAGACGATTGCGTTTTGTCGCTTGGCGATTGTGTCGACCTCGCCAATGGAGCAATCATCAGGCAGTCCAAGCGTATTCTCCCAGTCAGTGAGCATAATGGTGGCTGTCTTAGGGAAAGCGCCACTAAGAAGAGACTGAGCATCATTATCACTACGTTGAAAACTCCTGGCCAGCGCTCGAAGCACTGCCGTCTGCACTGTATTTTTATCTCTTGTCCAGGCTCTTCCTGAGGGGATTAAAGCCTGTAGCGCTTTAAGGTAGTCGTCAGTTGAGAAGAGACTCATGTATAGTTCACCTCGCCACGAACGGCCATCTCCCCTATTCCCGGCTCAATATTTGCAGATGGGGAAACCAGAATGAAACCAGCTGTACCTGAAACGTCCCCTATCGCACGGTTAAGGTCTGAAAGATAGATTTTTCCTGTCCCGAGAGGATCAGCAGATTCAAACAAAACGCTATCAATAGCGTCAGCTATAGCAGCAGTTGTAGTGCTACTCGCATCAGAGATACCACTTATTTCAAAATCAATAACCCGCTCAGTAGGCGAACAGATGTAATTCAGGGAGGTAACAGGGGCAAGCGGGTACATATAATCGGCCACCCTTCCCTGATCGCCTGTAGCCTTCACTGCGCCCCATTCTTCCAGTTGCGATACGCCATCCGTGCCAACCGGGAACCCATGGTTTGTCTTGTCATTGCCATCACACATGATGTAAATCACAACGGTACCGGGCCCCATTCCCCTACGGCGGACCCATGCACGTGTAACACCGGATACGGCCAGAGCCCATGTACGATAATCAGTATCGCTGCCCCCCTGCGGAGGATTTTGAAACAACAAAAGTCCGCGCTGGCGAAAATCCTCTTCATCCTCAATATCAGCACCGCCGGTGGCTGGCTGAATGAGCGTGACCGTGCTTTCAATGCCAGACACATTCGCATCAAGGGTCAGGATAGTACCGGCATCAGCATTTCCCAGGCTGCCACCTCCAGTGACATCCTCGGTGATGTCAGGTAATACGGCGGTAACAGCAACTGTTGCTGTGCCAGAGCTGCCGATCGTTACACCAGCATCAGTCGTGTACTGATAACCATCCGCGCGATTAATTACTGCACCCGCATCTAACGTCCTCCCTGATGTACCTTTGATTTGTGCTTCAGGTGAGCGAGCTGCGGTCGCTGCTTTACGGTAGGCCTGTTTAAGCGCCATCCATCCAGCAAGCCATTCATCTGTCGATGTAAAAGGGGTGCATTGCCGGGCAATATAATCCAGATAGGCATAATGCAAGTGCGCCATGCCAGCGTCCATATCCGCCAGCACCTTCAAATTTCCGAACCGGAGCAGCGCGCCGACCTTCTCCAGCTCCGCCTGCATGAACTGTTGATTTTCTGTTCTCAGCTCACTAAGCATTTTTCTTTTAAATGGCATTGTTCAGTTGCTCCCATAACCAGAAGAATTTGAATTCTTGCCAGTCGCCGTCCGGGGGAAGATAACGGATGATAAGATTCAGCCTGTTCGGAAAAACGATTTCTGAGGTCGCCTGTATTTCCCTGGCGATTCCATCACTTTTTATCCATGCCAGCGCTTCTTCAGCATACTGCTCTGCACGCATAGCTACGTCGCGGGTCAGCTTTTCTCTCCGCAACAACCACAGACGTGAACCGATTGTTTTCTCGTTACCCAGATCGCCCCACCATCCCCGGCGATCCGTCCCTTCATATGGGTCATCTGCGCGCGCAAGGCCATCGCTAAAAAGGCTGATCAACACGGCGGTATGCATATCATTGTCAGAGGTGAGAATGCCGAAATTCTCCTGCCAGTCGGCCTGCATCTCATCAATATTCCAGAAGGATGAAATATCACTCATCAGATACCTTCTCTGTGGTTTTTTCACTGGTGACAGTGCTTTCACCTGACTGAACCTCTTTCACGTCATGATCGTGAATGTTGTAGGCGTCACGCAGTTGTTTTACGGTTTTGGTGTTTGAATTGCAGTTGTCTACAATGTCGCCGGTGCACTTGAACATCGGCGTGTTGGCAAGGATGGAATCAGAAGCATTGATAGTGACGGTAGTGGCATTATTGACCTCTACGTTTTTACCCTTAGCATCAATGAAGACTCCATCTTCCGTCAGCAGGATATTCAGGCCCCACTGGTTATACATCACCGACTCACCTGACTTTAGTCCTGAATGCCGGTATCCCTGATGGTTGGTTGCAATGACCACTGGATTAGAGCGATCGCCACCCAGGAATGCGAGTACAACATCAGTACCGGCAGGAAGGCCGGATGAAAAGCCAAACTCTGCGAGCCTGTGGGCGCTGGCAACTTCCAGAGGTGTCTGATACTGCACTGACTGTGTTCCGCCATCATCTTTCATCGCAGTAATTCGACCCACACCCAGCATGCTGGCGATACGGTTAGCAAAATGGCGAAACTTGCTCATTGGTTGAATCCTGCAAGTTGTTGGTAGAAAGCGTAAGGCTGAACGGCAAATGCTTCTGGAGGCATTAGCGTTAGCCTGGCATGGGTGCCATCGCTGTCGCGCATAAACGTTACGTCGGCAATCAGTAACTCGGTATTAGGAAGCTTTAGCGTGGGAATATTTACAGGAATCAGCGTATTTGGCTCCCATAGCTTCCCGGCTTTATCCCGCCAGCTATCTATCGTGACGCTTAGTTGCTTTGAGCGGCCATAACGCCTGTTCATCTCCCAGTCAATCGCGCGCTGTGCCTGCTGAGATGCCATCAGGGTGCTTTCAACGATAACGATACGTTTTCGATAGCGCATTTTTGCCGCTTCCGGATCGCGCGCTGTGGCCAGGGTTACTGAGTCATAAGCAGTATCAGGTGAAAACCCAGCTATTGGTGAAACGCTCATCGAGATGCCAACATAGTCAGAAAACCTTTCCGACATATCAGCGCGGTAGTATGCCTGCTCTATGTTTTCCCCTTCTGCGACACCACTGGCAGCGCGACGGGTTCCCACTCGCGTGAGAAGCAGGTTACCGTCCGGAAGGTCATAATAAAGCAGCGCAGACCAGCGAGTTACTCGCTCAATTATTTCCTGCGGAGACTCCCCCCAGTTAATTGTGAACTGAGGTACATTAACCAGATCACTAACATCGCATGAAACGCTGATGCCATACCATGAAGCCAGACGGGAAGCGATACTCAGCGCATCACTTTGGTTGATGACATTGTTTGGCCACTCTGCAGAGCAGTCCACCAAATCCTGACACTTGCTACGCCCGTTAGCCTGCACTTCATGTCTGGACCGTGTAATTGACGGCTCCCAACTGTCAACATAGCCCGTCAGGACCAGATCATTACCGATGCGCACTTCGCAGGACTGCCCCTCCTGCACCAGTTGCTTATCATTAGTCCCCGGGTAATAGTCCATTAGCCCAAGACTAAAATCGGACGGGAATCGCTCTATGCTTCTGGTAACACGAACTGAATCCCATCCCTCTATTATTTTATTGCCTACCGTTAACCTAACCGTATCCAGATCGTCACTCATTGCCGTAATACCTTCATCGAAACAGGCATAAATGCCGGATGGGGAACGCTGGACTCCTGAATCAGCTCGTCCGCTCTGGAAGCATCCTGGTATAGGCGGCTGGCGAGAGTAAGCGCAGGAAGAGGCTGGGCTGAATTAAATTGCATTAACTCGCTCAAACCACCAGAAATGGCTGACATGGCCTCAAGAAATGAAGATCTGACCAGCAACAACTCACCGTATAAATCATCATCGCCTCTGTCACCAGCAACCAGAAGCGCGGCATCAAGCTGGTTAGCTACACGCCGGGTTATTTGCTCCGCTTCATCGCGGCTGGTAGGGTTGGAATCTGATGCTGCTGCAGCCATAGCAGCACTGCATAAGACGATAATCAGAGTATTAACGGTCTGTGCAATGTCGGCGCTTGAAGTCGAATTCTGATATTCGGTGCTGGTTGCATTTGCCAGCTTTTCCAGTGCCGTAATACGCTCGTTAACACCGCCGGTGCAGTTGAGAATATAATTAATTAAGTCGGCTGTACGCTGGATAAAATCATCAATAGTTGTTGAGTTATTCAGCGTGGCAGCGGCGTCAGTAATTCCCTGCCTGTCCATAATGGCTTGAGCAGATACCTGATCAGATAATAATTGAAAATCTTCCGCATCATCTGCAGATGTTCCACCAGTTAATCCAGATGATGAGCCGCCTACAGTGCCTTTGCTATATCGACCATATCGCTCATTACCAAATGTTGATTTCAGCACGCTACTGATATTTGTCACTTCATTAATGGTGCTGTTAACCATATTTGACCAAAAACTTATCGTACTTTTTATTGTTTTTATTGCCTGGCTAACCCCACGCATTTCAGCTTTAACACGTGCAATGGTACTAAGAACCGTAGTGCTTACCAGTTTCAGGTAGTTTGTTTTAACCGTTTTTGATGATGCACTACTACCGGTTATAGCAAATACTTTAATGCCGGACTCAATGAGTGTCAGGGTGAACTCAAATACTCTCCCACTCTTCATATCTCCGGAAAGGCTTAGGCCATTTTCAGGAACAGAAACGGTCATCTCACCAAGCGTGGGATGAATTAGTGTCCCGCTACCCTTGGTTTCACAAGCGGCGATCAAAGCTATCCTCTGGGATATGGCATCCCCACCACCGTATATGAGGCTATCCTGAACGAGGAAACCTTTGAGGACAAAACGACGGGTACCTCGCCCCATATCCTCTATCCAGGCGGTATCCCTGTAAGGGTATTCATGAACTGCCTGACGGCGTCCGTGACTCCCCTCTTCACTGATGATGGCAAAGGGGACGCCACGGAAGGAGCATGGCCGAAGCTGACTCTGCCAGTCATCAACCGTATCCCCACCCATCAGGGATGTGATCGCATCCTGAATGATTGCCATCAATCCTCCGGAAATAAAAAAACCGCCGGCACAGGCGGTTATATGTTAATAATTCATGGGAGTAGTAATTTTCCCATTATTTTCTACTTTATAGGTTTTCCTCTCTCCTTTATCGTTAATCATGGTTATTTCCAGTTTTAACGGTTGTTCAGCCAGGGCATCAGCAAGGGATCGAGTTATATTTTCGGCAATCACGTTAACATTTTCATCTCCTTCGCCAGGAGACAGTATGGAAGGTGACCCTCCTCCACCTCCTGTACCAGAAATGATATCCCGGCGCTGCTGCGTCAACCTTTCCGGACTTCTCAGTCCAGACCAACGATCATCCATAATGGCAGACTGAATAGCGTTGCTAAGTTGATCTTCAGAGTATGGTTGTGAGCCCTGTTCGTGCTGAATCATTGAAGCCATTAATGCCTTGAGGACTTCTGGGTTATGAAGGTCAAGCCGTTGATCGGCTCCATACCCAGTTCTTGAGGTCACATCGTCAATATATGCACGCGTATTATTTTCAGAACGCGGGGCATACGTATGAATAAATCCTCTTGGTGTATTATTTCCACGGTCACCATAAAGCATTAGCTGACGAGCCATTGCAGCGAGCCCATCGTTATCACTAGCAAATGTAGAAAACCCCTGATTTCGCCCCGTTGAGTTTGAAGCCTCTCTCAGATTTCCAGGGTTATGGTTTCTAAATCCCAGAGTGTTTTTCCCATCTGGGTTATAAATGACAGGACCTCTTTCAGGTTGAGGTCTTGTAATAGCGCTAACATCATCAAGAAGTTGCTTAGAACGGTCCTGACTGTAAAAATATTGACGATATTTCTTCCTTGCCTCATCGGTCATAACGCCAGCAGTCAACTGGTTTTTTTCATTCCCGTTGAGGCTCTTCTGAAATTCAGGGTCTGCCAAAGCCCTACGCATCAGTTCTGAATCATCACCTTTATTCTGCCCTGCAAATCGACTTAAAGATATATTGTCAAAATTATTTGCCAACATATCTGTAAAGCCATTGACCATATCAGTAAGGCCGTTATTATCGAGCGAGGCATAAACCTTACGTTCAAGCTTTGATTTGAATCCATCCCATGAGGCGCTTGCTTCCTTAACTGCAACATCAAAGCTTTTTAATTGCTGGTTGAGCGCAGGATCTACTGTCAACCCCACCTTATCCGCTTTTGCCAGAAGACCAGCATATTTTGCGCCTTCACGCATAAGCGTCAGCATCTCAGGTGTTAAACCCATCGCATCGGCAAATGACTTTTGTTGATCGGGTCGAAGTTTTGGGAAAATCCTTGCAATTGACTCAAGCGTCCTTAGCGTATTGACAGAACCATCATTATTTCTTTCAATTTGGGCGCCAATCTGTGCCATTGCAGCCATGACACCAGCGTTTTTACCGCTATTTGCTTCGTTGAGAGACTTGAAAATTCCCTCGATAGAAGATGCAGCACTTTCACTGTCAGCCCCTACAAGCTGCAGAGCCCCGGAAAGCCGGGAAAAGTCCTGAACACTCATAGCAGTATTTTGCGCATGCGTGTTCAGGTCATAAGCGCCTCTGGCTGCTTCCCGGTAGCTTTCTGCAAGCTTACCTGTCGCATATGCTGCGCCACCGATAGTACCGATAACTCCACCAGCCAGCCCCAGCCCAGCCAACTTGCCTGCCAGTTCTCCCACTATTTTCATGGGGGGGATCATGTCGCCAATAAACTGAACGTTATCGCGTGCAGTCCGGGCCATAATATCCAGCCTGGAATTATATCCGTTCAGCCCATCAATCGTCTCCTGCCCGCCTAACTGCAAGCCCTGCCGGGTCTTCTCCAGTTGGGGTTCAAGGTTGCGAACAGCCTCGTCGATCTGTGCTATTGCTTCGCTGACATGATCACCGGCCACCAGTTCAAAATCAAAAGAGTTACTCATCGCGTGAAGATTTCCTGATTTTGTTAATCCTTGAGGCCTGTGATACCCACCACTTCAGACGGGAGTAGGACATACCCCACGCTCTGTCCTCAGTCCAGCGGAAATAAAATGTCACTTCAGCAGCAAGTTCCTGCCATGCTGTCAGGGCTGCCAGGTCAAAAAACTGAGCAGATAAACCTCGCACTTGCGGAAGTCGATAAAGTCCATCGGCTGCAGCACGCTTTCGCGGGTGTCAGATACCAGAGAAATCAGTAAGCGCATTGCCGCAAGAGAGGTTGAAGAAGACTGTTTTTCGTAAAACTGCTCAGCCTGGCTCAGTGTCGGCGCTTTAAGCTCAAGTTGCTCATAGCGCGTTTTCTGTGCCACATCTTCAAGAGGCGTTGTAAGAACAATGATTTTCGTACGTTCTAATTCAGCCATCTTAGTTCTCCGTGACCTCAAACCCTTCCCAGCGAACATCGAACACTGCATCTTCGCTTTCAACTTCCTGGACGTTTACCGTCCAGAGCCCTCGACCAATGATTGTTTTGCCATTCGCCAGCTCCGCAATGACGTTGACATTGGTCTGTTTGTTAAAGCCCTGCACATTTGTGCCGCCACTATCGCGCAGGCGGGCAGAAATGTACGGCGCAACAGGCTTTTCTTTATAACCGTGTACGCCATCCATTCCGGTCAGCGTGGTACGGTTTACCGTTGAGGGCTGGTATTTGAACGAGCCTTCAACCATGACCGACACACCGTTAACGGTGACATAGGCAGTACCGGCAATGCGGTTAGAGGTATCAGCCATGACTTATGCTCCTGTTGATTCAGCCTGCAGGCGGAACTGGTTAAGCAGCGCAAAAATACGCAGCTGATTGATCAGGGTTCCCGGCCACAACACATCGACGCGGTTGGGGTTGGATGCGTTTTGTTCAACGATAATATTTTTCGCGAACGCTTCGGCATCCTGTGCATAGCCGTTAAACACCAACGTCTGGTACTCAGCGATTTGATCGGCCTTGATGATATTAGGCGTGACAATCGGCTGCCCGGGTGCAAAACGGGTTCCATTGGCGGCCAGCTTCATTCGCCCGAATTTACTGGTCACGGCGGTGCGAAGATAACGCGTAACGAACATCAGGCTGAACAACGTTTCTACCTGAAGATAGCTATCGTCTTCGTCGCCGTAGCTGTTTTTCTGATAGGTGGTGATGACGTTTTCAACGTTGACAGTCCCATCATCAGCGACGGTGTACGTTGAAATACCGCTATACAGAAGGTTATTGCGCTCGGTCAGCTCAAACCGGTCTGACAAATCTGGTGCCAGAACACCATAAATGGGCAGGCTCTGCAGAGGACGACCAGGATCATTGCGCAGGCTCGGAGCAATAGCCCCAACCAGCGCCGCTGACCAGATGTAACGTGGAGTTGGAGAACGATAGACGCCCAGCAATGTTTCGTGCTGGTTATTACGCGCCTCACCCTTCGTTCCCAGCTCGGCATAAGTTCCAGACGTAGTACCGAAGGCGTGGCCATAAAGTTGTTTATCCCACGCCCAGCGGCCAGAGGCATCGTTTAGAAACGCCTTCATCGCATCAAGAGATGCGGTGTCGTCGTAGGGGTTAACGATAAAGTCAAAGGTTTTATCCTGAAGATTGCCGAGCGCATCGACAAAATCAGGAGCACCTGCGCCACCAGACATTGCCGTGATCGTGAGAGCCAAGCCAGCCGGTGTGACTTCACTCCCCTGCGTGCCGAGATAGTTAAGGCGAATATCAATGCCATTACCCAAAAGCCCAGCATTTTTTGCAGTAAGCTCGACGGTATCAGTGGCGTCAGATTTTACGGCAGCAGTAACCGGCAGATCGGTTTTCTTGGAAATGGCTGCTACCATCGCTGCGGCAATCTGTACTGGCGTATCAGTTGCCAGGACGGTCATTTGCACGCGGATCCCGGCGATATAGAGCGAGATAACCCCAGTCTCAGAAGCCTGAGAGGTAACTTTAATAGTCCCTTTAGCAACTGTCATAGATTCAGAGTCATCTGCCAGAGGCAGGATCCAGACTTCTGCAGCGGTATCATTCTTTTGATACGCCGTCATCATTCCATGCAACTGAGAACCTTTGCCACTCAGGTCCCCTACTCCATTCGGGGAGGAAACTTTAACAGGGATATTGGGAACCGCTGATCCACTGGACAGCATCTGCCCAATCAGCAGAGTGCGCTGGGTTGCCGTAGCGGTATTGGCCATGGAGTTGTCAAACTCCACGTAAAACAACGGCGTCCGGAGGTTACTGGGGACGCGTGAAAACGGAACGGTCATTTACTGTCGCCCTCTTTTTGAACGGTGCTCTTCACACCTTTTTCCTGAACCGGGATTACGTCGCCATCCTTCAGTCGGCGGCGCCAGAATGTATTATCCGGCACGTCAGCGCCTTCTTTGGGCAAGGCTTCGCCCCGGACAGGACAGCGCACGCTGAGCCCATCTTTTGGTTTTACAAACATGGATTACTCCTGAAGGTTAATACTGGTTCCCGGACGCGGCGTACCGTCAGGCATGGTTATAGTGATATCGACCCCTTCGAGCGGAGGCGGGTTAACAGGATAAAAATCTTCCGGCCCCTGATAATGCTCAATGTCGATTTCAAACAATAACTGCCCCATATGCGCCTCACCGTCAGCGTCAACATTTATCGTTGATCGCACTTCCGCGTACTTCTGGATTTTTCTGGTGAGTTCATAGCTATTGATAACAGCCCTCTCAACCTGCTCTCGCAAATTTTCCAGGGCTGTTTCAGCACGCATGGCGCCATCATCATCAGTTTCACCATCATATTCCTGGACACGACCAGTAATACGAACGGTTGTTACTGTGGTGAAGGCTGGCGTATTACGCCCAAGCGCTTTCTTGTGGTCAAAAGGAGTCTGCACCAACAGCGCAGGATAAATCGCCGATGAGGTTGGCCAGTCTCGCGGAGAATAAACGCGGTCGCCCGCATCGGTATGACCGATAAGGGCTGTAACCACCATAGTGCGAATAGCTGAAGCATTCATCGTGATTTCACCACATTCAGAACCAGGCGAGATCCGCCATGGCTGTCAGGGTTGATATTGGACACCACGAATAACTGATTAATGACGTGACCACCCACAGTTTTAATGAATACCCGATCGGATACTTCTGGCTGAGGCTTCCCAAGGCGCCGGAATTCGGCATCACGAACACCCAGCATTGGACTTGAGGTGTTAATCACAGAATCCCCATCAAGATTTTCATCTACCTGGGAATACCCGCGGTCAAAAATTCCGTTAATCGTGAATGGAGCACCGACTTTAGGTCGGTACTCATGCTCATCACCAAAGACACCATGAAGCGGACTCAAAAGATGTAAATCCCAGTCCACGCCCATAGTGATTACTCCGAAGTAACGCTAACCGCCGGGGCCGCAGAGAGTAAACGCTGGCGCAGAACCTGAATATCAGCAATAACGCCAGCAGCCAGCAAGCGAGCAGCGTCATCACCAGATACCAGAATGCGCGTATTTTCCCGGTACACAACGCCGTCATGACGGATACAGTTGCCTTTGAGCACAACATACTCAGGCGGTGCTGCTTCTTCGTTGCCTGACTCATCACCACCGGATGAATCTGCAACATCTCCGTTATACTGCTGATCACTGGTATCTACGCCATCGGCGCCCGCACCCTCAGCATTAAGGTCTTCAATCCCGGTCCCGCCGTCGTTCAGGTCATCCATGACCGAAGATTTCGTTTCTTTAGCCATATCAGACCACCATGGCGCAAAGCGATGCATTCACACGGCTTGGGATAACCAGCGGCGCGGACTGCATCAGGATGAGACGTTGTGCTGGGTTTTTGTTAACCCAGGATTTAGGCGCATAGGCCAGCGGGCCATAGTTGAACTCCGGATCCAGGATAACGCCAAAAGCACGCGTCCCCATCAGGTCGGCACCGCTCATAATGACAGCGCCATCGGGGATCATCGGCTTTTCGACGTTATCGGTCGGGTCGATATACCAGTCGTTATACAACCACAGGTCGAAGTTACCCCACCGACCCTTATAGACCGCCCCTTTATTAATCTGGGCGCCAGGGTTGATCTGGTTGCCGTAAGGGTTCATGTTCGGGAAGGTGATGGCGTTGTCTTTGATAGTGGTATCCAGACGGAACGCACGCCATGACTTGTTCGTGAAAACGAGGTCGGTTGGCACAGCACCGGAGTTCTTCAGAATTAGCGTCTGCCATTCTTCAATGTCATCAGACGGCTGAGTATTGGTGGCCCCGGCCGCTACGGACTGAGGCCATTTATCCGAGCCGCTCAGCGTGATTGTCAGGTCTGAAGCTCGGCCAAAGTTTACCACTTTGGTTTCATACCCTTCGCCGACTACGGTAACCGTACCGGAAACCAGCGCGCTTGAGGCCATCCATTCCAGACGACGGTGAATCATGTCAATCTGGTCAGCCATTTCGAACTGCAGGTTAAGCATTTCACGCTCGCCAGCGGTATATTCGCCACCGATACGCTCACCGATCATGCGGCGAATCGGTTTGCGGAGATCCGGCGCCCGCAAATCTTTAATGTATGCGGGCTTGAAGGTATTAGTCTGGTACTTACGGCTCTCAACCACTTTACCTTCGACCAGAGGTGAAACAAACGGAGCCATACGGCGAAGACCAACATCAACGTCGATGGCCACTTCTTCAGTTTCGTAGGTGACTACGTTAGGAAAGAAGCGATCGAGCAGCCAGTTCTGGCTGGTCAGCAGGTTGGGAACTACACCCACCAGCACACTGGTATCATAAATATTGTCCATATTCAGTCTCATGATAATGCCAGCATTACGCTGGCAAAGATTGGAATGAGTTAGCCCCTGCCAGTTAAAGCATTAGGTCAGGTAGCGAGAGGGGGTAAATCAGGAAGCGGCTACTGGCGCCTGAAGGCTGTCTTTCAGGAAAATTGCCAGCGGACGAAGCGCAGATTTCAGGTCAGCAACGGTCCAGGTATTATCGTAAACGATACGGTTCTGATTAAACTCACCCATGAGGTACAGACCGCCGTTTTGATCCGTGGTTGAGGCGTCGACGTTATCAACCAGGATTGCTACCGGGTTTTGGCTGCCGTCAGTGGCAGTTTTTACACTTTTCGTGTATTTGCCACTAGCGGTGATTTTGCCGAGAACAGTACCGCGCAGAAAAGTACCGCCGGTAATGGTTCCGGAATCGGTAACCAGCTGAAGAGTGCTGACAACAAGCTGATCGGGAACGAACAGAGAGCTTTTCATACCCGGAGCGAACTGATTCTGACCAAACTGATCCATTATTTCTCTCCTTTGGTGGAGTTGTAGAGACTGGTCATTTTGCTTACCAGTGCCGATTTACCGCCGGGCTTATTTTCGCCATCTTGTCCGAGTCGAACGTTATGGCTTTCCTGCATACGCTGATCGAGAGTGCGCTTACGGGCGCTCTGGGGCTGAGATGCTGGCGCCGTAGAAGCCAGTACATTGATAGCGGCAGCAGAACTCATCCCTGTATTGAAAGCAAGCGATGCGGCCAGCGCCGGGTTCGCTGCAGCATGCTTACTGCCGAAGATACGAGCACAGCGCTTACGCTCGGCAATGCGTGCATTTTTCACCGCTTTGCTTTCTTTGCGGTCATCATCGCCATCATCGTCCGGATCGTCTTCTTCGGAAGCGTCCGGGTCATCGCTATCATCTTCGGCGTCTTCTTCAGGGTCTTCTTCTTCCGCATCGTTATCCGGGTCGTCTTCGGCGTCATCGTCACGTTCGTCTTCTTCAGCGCGACGGGCTTTAGATTTTTTGGTTTTTTTATCTTCATCTTCTTCAGATGCCGACGTGCCACGTCCGAGAAGATGAGCAAAACTAAACGCTTTCTTTGCCATTTCAGGCTCCTGTCTTTTCAAGTAAATGTCTGAACGCAGCATCTGGAGGACATACCTCATCAGCCAGTCCAAGGTCCACACCATCAGCAGCCATAAAACAGGCGGCCTGAGTACTTTTAATCACCTTCGTGCTTATGCCACGATTCCTGGCGACGGTATTTACGAACAATTCCCCCATGGCATTAATATCCTGCTGGATGGCATTGAACGCCTCTTCAGAAAGTTCGCGCAATGGCGATCCCTCCGCTTTACGGCTGCCGAAAGTAATAATGGTCACTTTCAGCCCATCATCTTTAATTCGCTGCGTCCAATCGAGATGCATGGTGATAACACCAATCGATCCCACTCCACCGGTTCGCGGAACAGAAATATGGTCAGCTGCGCTGGCGATAGCGTAGGCGGCGGAATAAGCGCTTTCTGTCAGAATGGCATGAATAGGCTTTTTCCCTCGCGAGCTGTAAATAACATCAACCAGGTCGAAACAACCCGCGACCTCACCACCAGGCGAGTCAATGTCCAGGCAGATACCTGTAACATCCTGGTCTTCCATAGCAGTAAGAAATGCCTGACGGATCCCGTCATAACCGGTCATGCCGCTATAAGGGCGCAGACTGCCTAGCTTCTGCACCAGCGTTCCGCTGATAGGAATAACTGCAATCCCCAGCACGTTCTCATAGCCGGGGTCGTTCCGTGATTCACGCCCGCGGTTGTCATCGAAGCTGTACCAGTCATCATCCATCGCCAGAGACGATTCGATTTTGGTGATACCAAACCGATCCATCACGGATGCCATAATGACTTCGGCTTTACTCGGGTGTAGCGCCAGCGGCGTATTAAATAATCGCTGGGCCAGATGAGGTAGATTCACTTTTCCTCCGGATCGGTAATGGTCTGGTTGGCGAATTTATCAGCCTGCGCCCAGCTAGGAAGTGGAAGCCCTCTCTTCAGGCATGACTCAATCTCCAGCTGACGCTGATCAAGCACTTCCTCCCAGTTCAAGACATGGTTATTATATAATTGATTTTTAATGATTTAATTAACATATTAACCCCCCAGTAGTCCTTTATGAAGTCCCTTACCTAAAGAGGTGCAGCGTAGCCAAAGGTTCGTTATCAGTAAGATGCTACTTTGAAATTTTTTACCAAGGCGCACTATTCCATGATGAAAAACGACAAAAAACCCTTTAGCATGTGCTTAGATGTGAGAGATATATGCGACGGAAATGGTCATGCTGTGAACAGATTTTATCGCGAGGTAAAGATGCGGAAGACGCAATCGATATTTATACTAAATTGATGTATTGAAATATAATGGATAACAATTAAACTGATATTGTCCCTAACGTAACACGGGTTAGCTTCAATTTCAGATGGCATAGCTTAAGCTATGCCAATTTCTCAACCATACTGGAACGATCATTCATGCGCATGGGCTATATATATACTGTATCTATTACTACCAGTCTTTTAACAATCATTTTTCTATTGTATCTTTTAGAACCAACCGTTTTTACTGATATTTTGACATTTATAACTCCAATTATTGGTATAGCTAGCGCCGCAGGTGCTATTATAGCTGCATGGGCTACTTGGCAAGCAGCAAAGGAAGCGGCAGAAAGCGCTTATATTGCCAAGAAATCTATGGAAGCATCAGAGCTTTCGGCTAAAAACACTCTTCAAGAGACGCAAAATTTTAATCGCAGGAGTAGCTTCGAAAATCGCTACGCATTACTTCTGGCCCAACATGATAACTACCACCGCCAAGTCTGCGATTATATTGATGCAGGGAGAACCAAATATCCAAACGGCGATAAATCAATTTTAGACAACAAGGAAAAAAAAGCCATTAGTGATTTTTTCGAGGTTAACTTGCTAGGTTCTAGCCTTAAACCATGTATGTCTTTCCTGACTGGGCACGAAATAATAAGTCGATACATGCGCACTCTTTATCATCTCCTCAAATTCGTTTACAGCGAGTTTTATTATAATGAAAACGAAACTGAAAGCCTCAGGATAATGAAAAATTACACTTCACCACTGCGGTCTACTATCCGAAACGATGTACTTTGTATGATTGCAGTAAACGCTTTGAATATTAACTCAGATAGCGCAAAAAAATCTGGTTACCCTCATTATCAAAAATTACTCCATACATTTGATTTTTTCGAGCATGCCGTGTTCCACTCTCCATTCGAGCCTAACATATTTGGCGATGAAAACCCGGACACGAAGATAAAAAACATGATCATTTACACTCAATCAAAATATACTGAAAAACTTGACGACCGTAAAGAAAAAGTATTTAAAGAGCCTATAATTCAACGGCTTTCACCAACCACCCTCTGCCTCTTAATCTATAACAACCCAATGAAATCCGTTACCCAAACCGCGTTAGCCACCATTTTTGATAGAATAAAGCCAACACTAGAAAATAAATTAAGGGAGTTTATCGACAGGTATGAAGAGTCTGTAATGGTAACTAAAAACATAAATAGGTACAGTACAACTCATGATAGTGAAACTTTAAAAATCACACCAAAAATCCTCAATGATTTCCTGAGTGATGCGCAAGAAAACGCAAGAAGACCATTTAAGAGTTACATGTTCTACGCGCCAGAAAATTTTAAAATTAATATTTTTGATGGAGAAACCATTCATTACCACTTCGAAACGATCTTCCGCTATGAGGGTTTGTTTCAAGAACTGCAAAGAAGCGGTAGCATGTCTGGCCTGCTTGAATATAAGCATCGCCAACATGATAAATCTCTTGATGATTTTTATTCACAAATACAAGAATATAGTGTAATACAAATGTGAGCCATGTCAAAAACATCCAACAATCAGTAAGAAATCCACAATACTGAATACTTAAAATGGTGGAGAGATTACTGCCACAGGCATCACTTAGCGGATGGTGAATTTGCAATGACTCAGCCAATTAATCTGTCATTTGGTTAATCGCGTATCCTTTAGCGACACGGTTAACCACGATACAGAAATACCGGTATTACTCGGGCTTGACCACCAGCACCAACCAGAAGAGAGAGTTTATCGGCGAGGTATTGGCTTACGCCAGTGATATTCAGGTGCAGTCATTCTCTGGCAGTACCGGTCTTTGGCGGCTACAGACGCAGCAACGCGGGTACGGATAAGCAGGCGGTCCTGCCCGTTCATCTCAATACCTTCCTTGCGGGCCATCTCCAGTATCACAGCTTCAATTGTGGCGCTCTTCAGCATGTTAACTCCCGGACATCAGATGAGAAAAAGCCAGCCCCGGAGGGCTGGAATAACAGGAGCCCACTGGCACACTTTGATTTAGTGGGTATCATCGGCCAGGGCATACAGCAACGAAGGGATCACCCTCCGCATGGCTGTTTCTTCGGTTTCATCGCTCATGAGGGTCAGGGTGTAATCCCGGCACTCGTAAACCACATCATACGCAGTCAGGCCAAACGCGCCGCCGGCGATGATCTGCCCGATTTCATCATCTGGCGTTTCAACAATCGACAGCCGGTAGCCACCGAACGTTACAGGCGGGTTATAGGGGCCTTCGATTACAAACAGCTCTACGGCCTTGGCGGCCAACTGAGCGCGTTCGTCAGGGTCCATCCCGGCCACCTTACCGGCACCTGACGCCATGATGCGTTTAATCTCCGCAACACTCATCTCTACCGACGCACTCCCCTCTACCGGCGCACTCCCCTGCGCCTGACCAGCTGGAGCAGGCCTGGTCTTTCCCCTGGCATTCTTCGTGCGCGGGTCACTGGCGCTGCGGTATCGGGCCAGATAAGTATCACAGGCCTCCTGGTCAATCTTCCCGTCAACCCGCGGCGGAAATCCTTCATGGCTCTCCCAGTTATACAGCGCCTGCCGGCTCATTCCGGCATGTTTTGCGTACTGACTGACGCTCATTAGCGACATAATTTTTCTCCTGCCTCATTGTCGCCGACTGGCCAGAGTGTCAACCCGCCAGCGGAAAACTGTCAATCAAACGTCAAGTGGTCAACCGCTTGACACATTTTTCTGTCAACTTGACACTTTTCGGGCTGAAAGTGTCAATCAAACTGTCAATCAAAATTCTCACGAACTCCCCTGCATCACGCGCCGCTTCTGGACTTTAACAACCTGTCAACAAAAAGTGTCAAGTGTAAAGTGTCAATCAAATTGAAAACCTGTAGCTGCACAAACACTGCGGCGCGCAATGCCCGTGCCTTACAAAAGTCTCAGGAAGGACCCATTTTTGTAAGGCGACGGTGGAAGGCCGCATTAATAGTTCATGGGCGTAATGATTTTCCCATTGTTTTCAACGTTGTACGTTTTCCGCTCGCCTTTATCGTTAATCATCGTTATTTCCAGTCTCAATGGTTGTTCTGCAAGAGCGTCCGTAAGGGAGCGGGTTATATTCTCGGTAATTACGTTAACATTACTGTCTCCGTCCGCAGGAGACAGTATGGAAGAGGATCGTCCTCCACCTCCGGCGCCAGAAATGATATCCCGACGCTGCTGCGTCAACCTTTCGGGGTTTCTCTGTCCAGACCACTGATCATCCATAATGGCTGACTGTATCGCCTTTTTCAGTTGCTCTTCAGTGTAGGGCTGTGAGCCCTGTTCGTGCTGAATCATTGAGGCCATCAGCGTCTTAAGAACTTCCGGGTTATGAAGGTCAAGCCGTTGATCGGCTCCATACCTGGTTCTTGAGGTCACATCGTCAATATATGCACGCGTGTTGTTTTCAGAACTCGGAGCATACGTATGAATAATTCCACCGGGAGTATTATTTCCACGATCGCCATAAAGCATCAGTTGGCGAGCCATAGCCGACAGACCATCATCATCGCTGGCAAATGTGGAAAATTTGCCCCTCTTCCCGGTTGAGTTAGGTGCAGCTTTCAGATTTCCAGGGTTATGATTTCGAAATCCCGGTGTGTTTTTACTGGCCGGGCTATAGGGGATCTGACCGCGTACAGGAGCGGGTCGGGTAATAGCGTTGACATCCCTCAGTAGTTGCCGGGATCGATCCTGGTTATAAAAATACTGGTGATATTTCTTCCTTGCTTCATCGGTCATAACGCCAGCAGTTAGCTGGTTTTTTTCATTCCCATTAAGTCTTTTCTGGAATTCAGGATCTGCCAGCGCTCTGCGCATCAGCTCTGAGTCGTCGCCTTTGTTTTGTCCGGCAAACCGCCCCATGGAAATGTTGTCGAAATTATTCGCCAGCATATCCGTAAAGCCATTCACCATATCGGTAAGGCCATTGGTATCAATAGAGGCATAAACCTTACGTTCAAGCTTTGATTTGAATCCGTCCCAGGAAGCGCTCGCTTCCTTAACTGCAACATCGAAGCTTGTAAGTTGCTGGTTAAGGGCGGGATCCACCGTCAATCCTACCTTATCCGCTTTTGCCAGAAGCCCGGCATACTTCGAGCCTTCGCGCAACAGTGTCAACATTTCAGGGGTTAACCCCATGGCATTAGCGAACGACTTCTGCTGGTCAGGACGATGTTTAGGGAAAATCCTTGCGATGGATTCAAGCGTCTTTAGCGTATTAACCGAACCATCTTTGTTTTTCTCAATTTGTGCGCCTATCTGCGCCATAGCAGACATGACAACAGCATTACCCGCACTGTTCGCTTCGTTGAGTGATTTAAAGATTCCCTCAATGGAAGAAGCAGCGCTTTCGCTATCGGCCCCCACAAGCTGAAGGGCACCTGAAAGGCGGGAAAAATCCTGAACGCTCATCGCGGTATTTTTCGCATGGGTGTCCAGGTCATAAGCGCCCCGAGCTGCCTCTTTGTAACTCTCGGCAAGTTTACCCGTTGCGTAAGCCACGCCACCGACGGCCCCAACAACTCCACCTGCCAGCCCCATTCCGGCAATTTTAGACGACATCTCCCCCACTATTTTTAATGGGGGGATCATGTCTCCGATAAACTGAACGTTATCGCGAGCCGTGCTGGCCATGATGTCCAGTCTGGAGTTATACCCATTCAGCCCATCAAGCGTCTCCTGTCCACCCAACTGTAACCCTTTCCGGGTCTTCTCCAGTTGAGGTTCAAGATTGCGAACAGCCTCGTCGATATGTGCTATTGCTTCGCTGACATGATCACCGGCAACCAGTTCAAAATCGAATGAATTACTCATGCTTCCTCCACCAGCGAATTAACGCTATTGGTGATGTCATCAAACGTAATGGGCTCTACAAACTTCTCCAGCGCCGACAGGGCAGCATTAAAACCTGCACGATAGCCGTTTGTGTCACCGTTAATCATGCTGTGCTGGAATGCCGCCATGTTCTGGTCTTCGGCATCAAGGAACTCCCAGCCAGGATAAACTTTCTCCATAGCCCGACGGGTAAAACGACTGAGCTGGCGAGCGCTGCCTTTTAGTCTGGCAATAGCCTGCTGATGTGGGATCCCTTCCGCGATAAGATGAAATGCCTGTATCGGATTTTGTTTTGCCTCTTTGCTCACCGCTATCAGATGCGCATCAGAATGGGGGCATTCAGGGAGTTCCTCTTCTTCAACCGATTGCTGAAGCTGGCGCATGCGCTGCATACGGCGCCCGGAAAAGCCATATGCCTGCGCATCAGATTGCGGCTTGTTGAGGTGCTGAAAGTTCATAACGCTCATCTCCGCAGCTCTCAGAGAGGAACCTGTGATTTAAGGCGTTCGGCTTCGCCTGCTGGCCCTTCAATCTTGCCATTCACGCGACGGGTATCTCCCGGCAGGCTCACACCAGATGCCCGGATACGATCGTTACGGCGTGCAGCAGCCTGCGCGACCTCTTCCCGGTACTCTTCGTCAGCCTTACGGCGAGCATTCACATTCTGAAGTGACATAGGGTCATAGTCGTTTTGCATCTTAGATGCCTTGCTGGCTAATGCTTTAATCTCGTCTTCTGTCAGAGGCTCTTCCATCTTCTTCAGCGCCTTCAGAGCGCTACTCTGGGCAGCAGAGTAACCATTTGCATCACGGTTCAGCGTTGAAAACGTTAGCGCCGAGCGAGCTTTCTCTTCGTCATCCTGAAATTCCCAGGTCGGGTCGTTCTCTTCCATAAACTTTTGGGTAAACACAGAAAGCGCCATCGGCGACGATGCCAGCTGCAGCTTTATTTTCTTCGAAGAAAGCTCCGTTTCCTTCAACAAACGAACCGCCAGAACCGGGTTATTTTTTGCCTCCGGGGAAACCGCGACATTGTGGCCGCGACTGTGCTGCTTAGGTCTGGCGATCCTGGTGTCGTCACTGTCCAGTTTCAGTGGCACATTCCCGTTATCAGATTCACCCTTCGTTTTGTTTTTTCCTGAAAGATGCGAGAAATCGAACATAGATGGTTTTTCCTCAGAGAGTTGGGACTGTTTTTTCTTACCTTTCATACCGAACGCTGCTCGCGCCCATGAGGGTAGTTTCATTAGCGGCATTGGTTTCTCCTTTCTGGGCGGTAGCGTTACTTCTTGCCCGCCTCATGCCGGTGGATACCCTGCCGCAAAAGATGACGCGCCAGCTCCTGAATGCTTGGGGCTGCGCCAACGGCAGAACGTCGGCATTCATCATCCCGAAGGCGCTGTAAACCTTCGAGAATCGGCTGATCGACAAGAATCGGCTTTTTGCTGGTTACTGCCATTTCCTGACCTCCTGATACTGGTTAAACATACAGACTTCTTCTGCATGCGCTTAACTTATGATCAATAAATTGAATCGTCAAGATAAATTATTTTAATCAATATGAGTGCGGATTTGGCGAAAGCACTGTGTGAGAGTTTCAGCCTTCAAGGCAGCACAAACAGCGTCGAGTTGGGTGGGTTAAGATTGGAAGAAGATAAAAAGTGGACGGGGTAAATTATGGAGGACTATGAAAGGATAACGATTAGGTGCTTTAAGCATTGATGGCGTCAAAACTTAATTCCGACGCCAAGAAAGTCAGGTAAGAAAAGACGTTAGGTGAAATGATTTCATTGGCTCCCTATGGATAAAAAACAACTTTTTTTAAAGATCCAAATACAATTTTTATAAAATCTTTTTCGTTTCTCACGTCAATGTAAGCAAGTCCACCATTTGTTATTTTAAGCTTTCCCGTGTAGTCTAATGAATTAACTGAGCAAACGAGCCTGTCAATTCTTACTTTCTTATCAATCAACTCTTCTTTATAGAATTTTCTAAGATCGCTATTGCCAATAATCTGCATTTTAGCAGTTGCATAATCAGCGACTCTAACCCTTGAGATATCAAGCTGAGTCAAATTGACATTCACACTTAAGGATATTTCATTAAGCCAGTCTATAGGGTTAACGTCTATCTCCTCTAAACTCACACCTAAGCCAAGGTTCTTAACCAAAGCTTGAGAAAAAGGTTTTAAAGTTCTAGGGGGATTAGTAATTTGCATGATAGGAAGAGAATCTAAAGCCAGGCTAAAATTCGTAGTGCGATATTCAGTTCGTTCTACTGTAGTTTCGCTTCCGTCAAAACTTAAAACAGTATCATGATAAACGATGCGCTCGATAAAGCGTCCATATGCTAAATCATGCCGTATTTTATCAAAAATAAAACCTTTCCCTTTATCCTCGGTAAAGGAATCAAGAGAAAGACGTCTAACGAATGTTTCAAATTCAAGACGTATATTTAGTTTAAGCCATTTAACCTTCTTCATTTTCGTTCACCTCTAACCCTATTATAATATTATAGGCTTTTTTAGCGGCTAACTCAATTAATTCACTAATGTGTTTTTTTTCCTGCGCTGTTGCCACTCGGATAGTTACATTGAAACCATCATCTTTTTTATTATTTATACCTTTAATTTGATAG